>Ga0056109_1000009_pt1 | contig 98465 bp, 93 predicted proteins | sample WorMetG1BERMUDA2_FD_80077 | JGI IMG/M metagenome (GOLD analysis project Ga0056109, IMG submission 80077) | Marine gutless worms symbiont microbial communities from Max Planck institute for Marine Microbiology, Germany - Inanidrilus... ...
CGGGGACGACGATCTCGGCGACGAGGATCTTGGCGACCTTGCGGACTTCGAGACGGCGGCGGGCGCCGAGGATCCGGGCGCGGGCGGCCCGGAGGGTCTTGGCGCGCCGGGCACCGTGGTTGGCGGCGACTACGGCCAGACGGGCGGTGGCGAAGAGGGTGACCTGGGTCTCGGCGATCCCGGCGGCGAGACGGGCGGCGGCGACGACGGCGGCGAGGAGCAGACCGCTGGTGGCGGCGAAGAAGAAGGCGAAGAAGAGGGCGAAGGCGGCGAGGAGCAGACCGCCGGCAAGGATGGCGACGGCGAGGAAGCCGGCGGCGATGGTGGTTTGCCCGGCGGTGGATTTCCGGGTGGCGGTCCTGAAGCCGGTGACGAGCCGGTCGAAGGCGACGAAATCGTCGGCACCTATCGCAGCGAGGTCCTCCACGGAACGGAGGGCAACGACGACATCTCAGCTCTCGGCGGCCACGACCGGGTCTTCGGCTCGGATGGCGACGACGTGATCCACGGCGGCGCCCACAACGACCGTCTTGCGGGCGGCGACGGCGACGACACGTTCGTTGTCGAGGGTACCGGCGACGGCTACGACCGGTTCGACGGCGGTGCCGGCACGGACCGTGTTGTGGGTTCCGACGGTGACGACGTGATCCGCGGCGGCGCCCACAACGACCGTCTTGCGGGCGGTGACGGCGACGACACGTTCGTTGTCGAGGGTACCGGCGACGGCTACGACCGGTTCGACGGCGGTGCCGGCACGGACCGTGTTGTGGGTTCCGACGGTGACGACGTGATCGGCATCAACCGGACGTTTGGCGGCGAGAACTCGGTCGAGGAGATCGACGGCGGCGAGGGTCACGACGTTGTCCGCGGCACGTGGTCGAGCGACAACCTGGACTTCAGCGAGACGGAACTGACCGGTGTCGAGGAGATCGACGGCGGCTACGGCCACGACCGGATCACCGGCTCGGAAGGCGACGACGTGATCCGCGGCGGCGCCCACAACGACCGTCTTGCGGGCGGCGACGGCGACGACACCTTCGTAATGAGTGCCGGGGACGGCGCCGATACCATCCTCGACTTCCTCGTCAACGATGCGCTGGTGTTCGAAGGCGAGGGTTTCGTCGACGCCTTTCTTACTGACAGCAGCAACTTGCGCATCGAACAGGATGGCGACGACGCGGTGATCTCATTCGCGGGCGTCAACGGCGTTTCGGTGCGGCTGAGTGGCGTCGACGCCGATCGTTTGGAGGGTTACGCCACAACAGAAGACGAGGGTGGCAGCGTCGTCGTCGCCTTTGACGGCTCGGTCGGCTGAGATTTGCACAACCGGCGCGGTGCGGACGTCGGTCGGTCCGCGCCGGTATTGCCGCGCGGTCGGCGGCAAGCGTTCAACGAAGCGTGCTCCAACCAGACGCGCAGGGGAGGTCACCATGGAATTCGAGATCACCTTCGAAAAGCTCTCGGCGGACGAACGTTCGGCGCTGCTTGAACAGGGCGAACGCCGGACGTTCGCGCACGGCGACGTGATCATCACGGAAGGCCAGCCGCAGGGTGCGCTCTATGTGCTGCTGAGTGGCCGCGTTCGGGTCGAGCGGAACCTCCGCGTCCGGGCGCGATATGTCGCCGCCGGCGGACGGGTGGCGATCGGGCGGGTTGATGCCGGAGCGGAATACGTGGATCAGCCGGTACAACTGGCGCGGATGGGTAAGGGCGCCATCTTCGGCGAGATCTCGTTGCTTCTCGAGGAATCGCAGGCGAGTGCGAGCGTCGTCGCCGAAGAAGCGGCCGAAGTAGTCCGTGTGGACTGGTCGATGCTCAACGGCTTCCTCGACGCAAACATGGAGCTGCGAAGCCGTTTTTGCCAGTCCCTGGCGATTACGCTCGCTCGTCGTCTGCGGTCGACCAACAAACGCGTGAACAGCGAATAGGCGCGCCCCTCGATCCCTTGAAGCGGGAACGGTTGATGCGCGACCAGCGTTCTGAAAGACTGCCGCGGACGCGCGCTTGGTTTGCAGCGCTTGGAGTGGCGGGAACGTCGATGGTCGCGGGCGTCGGCGCGGATATGGGGTGGCGTTCCAAGGCGGGAGGCGGCGTGTTCCGGTGAGTGTTACGCGGAAAACGTGGACCGAAGATAGCGTCGACGATTCGCTGCTTGAGGTTCCATTCGATCAGGGTCTATCCCGGCTGAGCGCTGCTGAGCGGGATGCGCTTCTCGAAGCGGCCGAACACAAGACGTTTCGCCGCGGTGAGGCCATTCTCAGCGAAGGCCGGCGCAACGATTCCATCTATGTCGTCGCCGAAGGCACCGTCCGGATCGAACGCACGGTTGGTGTCGTCGCCCAGTACGGGACTGTTGGGGCGCGTCCCGATCCCCGGCACCGGACCGTCCAGATCGCCCATCTTGGGCGCGGCTCTATCTTTGGCGAGATGTCGTTCCTTGAAGATGCCGGCGCCAGCGCCAACGTCATTGCCAACGAAGGTGTCGGTGCGTTCCGCATCAGTCTCGACGTCATCGAACAGTTCTGTCAGCGGGATCCGAGCTTTGCCGGGCGGCTTTACCAATCCCTGGCGATGACCTTGGCAAACCGTCTCCGCGCCACGAATCGGCGGCTCGCCGACTGACGCCGCCGGAGTGCCGGTGAATGTCGGGGCGCGACGTTCGTGCCAAGGGAATGGACCCTTTGCCGCCCGTCATTGGTCATCGGGGGGCCGCCGGGCTGGCCCCCGAAAACACTCTTTCGGCGTTGCGTGCGGCGGCATCGGCCGGTGCGCGCTGGGTTGAGTTTGACGTTCGCCTGACGGCCGACGGCCATCCCATCCTGTTTCACGACGACACCTTGGACAGAACGACCGATGCGACCGGACCTGTGGCCGACTGCAGCCTCGCTGAGGTCCGTGAGATGGATGCCGGGACGTGGTTCTCCGGTGCTTTTCGGGGTGAGCGGGTGCCGACCCTTGACGAGGTCTTTGTTGTCTTGGAGCAGTATGGGCTTGGCGCGAATATCGAGGTCAAGCCCGATCGAGACCGGCAGGTTGAAACGGCGCGGGTCGTCGTTGACCGGGTGCGAAACGCTTGGCCGTCCGAACTCCCAGCTCCGGTGCTGTCGAGCTTCAGCGCCGATGCGACATCGACCATCGCCGCCGAAGCTCCTGAGCTGCCGTTGGCGATGTTGGTAGGTGGAGTGCCGGCCGATTGGCGGCTGCAAATGGAACGCTTTGGGTGCCGAGCCTTGCATTGCTCCGCAAAGCATCTCCGCAGGGATCAAATGGGGACCCTGCGCGGCGCCGGTTTCGCCGTCCGGTGCTATACGGTCAACAGCCCTGCAGAGGCCTGTCGACTATTCGAATGGGGAGTCGAGGCGGTGTTTACCGACTACCCGGACCGACTTGTGTTGGAAGCTACTTTGGGCCCAGGTCCCGCACGAGGCGATCGACCGCCTTACTGAAAAACGACGATGAACTTCCGGTGCAGAACTCAACAAGCCACGCGGTGTGCGTCGCCATGGGCGTACTTCCGGCGACCGATGACACGCCCGGCGTCCATCGGTTGTACGCGCTAATGTAACCTTCGAACCAATCCTGGAATCGGCGATACTCATCGCCTTTGCTTTTTTGGGCATCGAGAAACTCGCCGCAGGTTTTTTTGCCTACGCCGACGGTCTTGTAATAGCCCTGGGCGTCGGCGGCATCTGCGGGCGCCGACAGCAGAAGGGCTAAGGCCACTGTGGAAGCGCCCGCAACCAGCAGGGCCCGAAGTTTCGGGATCATCGATTCGTGTCTCCTTTCGGCACCGCTTGTGCGGTTCCATTCGGTGCCGTCCGATTCAAGGCCCGCCGCAAGGCCAGCCAAATCCGGATCGGGTCCAACGTCAGCGAACGGGTGGGACCGCTATTTGGCCGCTTCGAGGTAGAGGTACCCGAGGCCACCGGCGACACCCAGCCCGGTGGCAGTCTCAACCGCCAGCGGCTGCAGGCTGATATTCTTTGATCCCCCGCCGACAAGGACCTGTGCGCCGACACCGACGGTCGCCGAACCCCGGGCTCCGTAGTACTTGCCGACCAGAGCATGAGCGCCGACTTGGACGTCCTTTGCGCCTGCGAAAACGGTGTAGGAAATGGTCCGATCTTCGGTCCAGTCGAGGTCGATACCGAGGCCGACACCGGCCTCGCCGCGATAACGCTCCCGGCCCTCGGGTGAGATCAGCTCACAGTCAACGACCGAAACCGAATGAATGAGCAGGTTGATGCCCTTGCCCGGAACCTTTTTGCAATGGAGGATCCCGACCTTGATGCCTTCGCCGGCCGTCGCCGTGGCCGGAACCAACGCTGTCGTCACCGCAATACAGCCAGCGGCGATAAGCCCGAAGATCGCTTTCATGGACAGTCCCTTTCCATGATCATCGTTGAAGGTGCGCCGATGGATGGTCCCGGCGCACCGCCCCTGGACCGCGAAGGCTAGAGCATTTTCCGGTGTTGTTGAACCACTCTCATTGCACTGTCGCGTGGCAACAGGGCGCGGGTTTTCAATTTCAGGGTACGGGCGCCGGGCGTTGGTCGCGGATGTTCCTTACGTTGACACCTCGACGCCGTTCCAGAAGGCGACGTGGCCCTTGATGTTGGCCGCGGCGGGCTTGGGATCAGGATAGGTCCAGGCCGCGGCCGCATTGGTCTCCCCGGCGACGACGACGTCGAAATAGCTTGCCGTTCCTTTCCAGCCGCAGACGGATGTGCGGTCCGACGGACGGAAAAACGCTTGGCGCAAGCTTTCCGCCGGGAAGTAGACATTGCCCTCGACGGTCTCGAACTGGTCCGATTCGGCGATAATCTCGCCTTTCCATATTGCGCGCGCCATGTCCGATCTCCTCGAATTACCGCCCTCCATCGATATGGTGAGACCGGGTTCAATCGTCCACGTAGTGGGGTTCGGGCCTTGCGAACAGATCGTCGTAGTGGACAAGCACGGGATCGCCGAGGGCAACCGCCGCACCGCTTCGGAATGCCCATTCCCCCCGATCGCAGTTGTCGCCGCGGACATAGCCGTTGATGTAGAGCCGGCGATCGGCCGCCGTGGTGTTGGCTCCCGAGCCATGCACCGTATGCAAGTGCCAAAGCGCCACGTCCCCGGGTGCGAGCTCAAGCGTAACGGCATCCCGCGGGTCAAGTCCGGTCTGGACGATCGCGGCCTCGGCGAGCCGCGTGTCCATCACGCGCCCGGAACCGAGATCAAGTTCGCCATTGCGATGGCTGCCCGGGAAGACCGTCATCGCACCGTTGGCGGAACAATGGGCGTCGACCGCAATACCCGTCTGAACGTACGACCCTGCCGGATCGCGGTAGGCTTCCCGGGGGCGGCGAAAGCGGATGTCCTGGCGATAGCCGAAGTCGTGCATCGCGGCCCCCGGCGGTTTCCAATGCATCTGATTGATGATCTGCTTGACGTCATCGCCGACGAACGGCCGCACGATCTCGAACAGGCGCTGATCGAGTCGGAAGCGGTCGAGGATGGGATCGATATACGCCGGCCATTGCATGTAGCGCAGGACGCGTCCCAGGTTGGCGTCCTTGGCGACGCGGAAGAAGACGTTGCCATGCCGAAAGCTTTTCGGGTGGCCGAGTCCGAGGGCCAGAATGCGGTCGAACGCGTCGCGGAGGTCGCCGATCTCGCGGTCGTCGAAAACGCCCTTTACGACGGAGTAACCGAAGTCACGGTATTCGGCGACGTGGTCGGTCATCCCCGGCGATCCGATGGTCGTGTGGCGCGGGCACTAGGTACGTTTCTTCCCGCGGACGAGCTCGGCATCGTTTTCGAGGATTTGGCGGTGCCGATCAATCAGCGATTCGATCAGATCGGAGATAGTCGGCTGCTTCAATGCTCCGCCTGCAACGCCCCGGGCACCGTCGGCGACACCGGAGATCACGTGGGCGAGCGCCGCGTCCTGCAGGAGTTCAAACGTATCGCGCGTGATTCGAATACTGATTGTGACGTAGGACGGCGCCGTGTCGGCTGATTTGCCCGCATGCCCTTGCGCATCCTGTTTCATCCCCGACTCCCTTTGGCCATCATGGCCTGAACGAGGAACCCAGGATCGCAATGATCCACGTGGTAATTATAACGTGGATCGAGTTCGCGAAATAGTCGGGGATTGAACTTCACCGCGGTGGTTCGAGGCGCTCTCGCTTGCGTATCAACCGCAGGCCCGGCGAAACTGAGAGTTCAGAAGGCGCCGGATGGCAGGTTCGAGGGTGGAATTGGGCAACTCAGGTTACACGCGACACATGGATGAACTCGAAGCAATCGGCGCGGCGTCGGACGCTGAAATCGATCTTGCGGAAACGGCGTTGCTGTTGGCGGCGATCGATCGCCCCGACGAACCCCTCGCGCCTTATCGCGCGCATCTTTCCGAACTTGCGCAGGCGGCCAACGCTGTCACCCGTTATTCGGACAGCGTTGGCGTCCAGGCCGACGCCCTACGCTCGACCGTCGCGGCACAGTTCGGCTACCGCGGGGATTCGGAAACCTACGACGACGCGCGCAATGCAAACTTGTTGTCGGTGATCGACCGCCGTCGGGGCCTGCCCGTTGCGTTGGGCATTCTCTACATTCATGCGGCGCGGGCCTATGGTTCGGATGTTGCGGGATTGAACTTTCCCTCACACTTCGTCGTCCGCATCGAAGCGCGGGGTCAGCGTCTGGTTTTCGATCCCTTCGACGAGTTTGCGCCTATGGATGCCGCGGCTTTGCGCCGCCGGCTGAAAGAGCTTCACGGAGACGACGCCGAACTGGAGGCGGCTTTCCACGCCCCCGTCGGCAATCGTGACATCCTGGTCCGGCTGCAAAACAACCTAAAGGTCCGCGCCGTCACCGCGGGCGATCTGCTGCGCGCCATCGAGGTTCTCGAAACCATGGTTCGCATCGCGCCCAAGCGGCCCGAACTCTGGTGGGAAAAGGCGCTTTTGCACTATCAGGTCGGCGGCGTGAAGACCGCGATCGCTACCCTCGAGGCGTTCCTCGACGCCGCGACCCCCGGCGCCCAACATCCTCAGATGGAGGATCTTCTGCGCCAGCTTCGCGGCACGATGAATTAGCGCGACGAGGGCTACATCCGGCGACGGCGCTCGGCCCAAGCCTCGGCAAGCTTGTCGCGGAATGCCGGCGCGGCGATGGCGATCAAGGCCTCGGCCCGGGCGTCTACGGACTTCCCGCGAAGATCGGCGACGCCGTTCTCCGTCACGACGATTTCCATATCGCCACGGGCGACGCTGACCGAGGTGTCGGCGGCCAACGCCGGCACGATGCGGGAGACGGACCCTCCCTTCACGGTCGATTCGAGGGCGACGATGGCCCGACCGCCGGGCGATGCGCGTGCGCCGCGCATGAAATCCGTGAGGCCGCCGGCGGCACCGACCTGACGTCCGCCGATCATCTCTGCGTTGGCCTGTCCCAGGAGATCGACCTCGATCACCGAGTTGACCGCGACGAACCGCTCCACAGAGGCGAGGGTCGTGATGTCGTGGGTCCAGCCGACAGGCGCGAATCGCACCCTCGGGTCGCTGGCGGCGAATTCGTGCAGGTCCCGGGTTCCCCATGCGACGCCGGTAGTGATCGCGTCGGGACGTTCGGCGATTACACCCGTCCTCGCCGCGCGCATCACCGCGTCACCGATCAGGCCGACATGCACGGTAATGTCGCGCTTGCCCGAAAGCGCGTCATAGACCGACTGCACCCGGCCGACGCCCACCTCGACGGCGTCGCCATCCTCGATCAGATCGGCGACGTACCTGCCGATCACGTCCCAAGGCGGTGCAAGTGCGGTGTCGTCGCCGAGCAGGTCGCACTCGGCTTCGACGACATAGTCGAGGTCGTCAAGGTGCAGCGTCGCGGCGCCTGTGGTGCGGGGCATGCGCGCGTTGACGTGGGCAACGATGATGGCAGATTTGTCGAGCACGGCCGGCGTGAAGTCGTTGGCGACGCCAAGGCTGCACCGCCCGTCCGCGCCGGGCGGCGATACCTGCACCAGTGCCAAGTCGACCGGGGCTCGATCGCGCAGATGGCCATAGGCGGCAAAATACGAGACCGGCAGATGGTCGACCTTGCCGGCGGAGCGGCTCTCTCTCGTTTCCGGAGTGGCGAAGAATGCCGTGGCCCTCGCTTGCGGATGCAGTCCGGCATAGTCGACACGGTTCATTCCCGGAATCCAGACGCCGATGAAACTTACGCCAGCGCAGCATTCGGCTCCCGCCTTGAGGCCATCAACGAGAATCGTCGATTCGCCCGAGAGCCCCGGCGCGTAAACATGCATGCCGGGACGCAGGAGTGAAGCCAAATCGGAAGCGGCGATGGATTTCGGCATGATCTAATTCCGCGAGAAGGATTGGTATCTGTCGCGACTGGGTTTAATCTGCTGACCGAAACGCCGCGCATTATCCGCGCGCGCCTCATTCACATGGGTGTGACAGCCGTCATAGAGAAAAAAGGGCTTCCGCGACATCCTTAATAGATTGATGGGAACGGAACTCAACGACGAGAGGTCCAACATGCACGGGGGCGAGTTCGCGATCCGGCGCCAGAAGAATATTCGCCGGGCGACTTTGACGGGTCTGTTGGGCATCATCGCCGCGATCTTGGCGATGCTGCTTGTCGTCGCCATTGTCGCCTTCGCTTTTGCCGCGGAACCTGGGTCCAAACCGCCATACACCAGGGGCGACACGGTCGCCGAAACCGGTTCCGGCACCACAACGACACGTGAACCTTGAGGTCAATGGGCCTCGTCCCAAGTTTCCCCAGTACCGGTATCGACGACCAACGGGACATCTAGACGGGCGGCCGACGCCATCACCTCGGCGACTGCCGTGCTGGTTTCTTCGATTTCGGACTGCGGCACCTCGAACACCAGTTCATCGTGAACCTGCAGCAGCATACGCGCCTGCAGTCCGGCGTCCACTAGAGCTCCCGGCACGCGAAGCATGGCGCGCTTGATGATGTCGGCGGCGCCGCCCTGGATCGGCGCGTTGATCGCGACGCGTTCGGCGAATCCACGCATCTGCGGGTTCTTGTCGTTGATTCCCCGGATGTGGCACTTGCGCCCGAAAAGGGTCGTCACGTAGCCACGTTCGCGGGCCTTTGATTTGGCGCTGTCCATGTAGTCCCGAATGCCGGGATAGCGGGCGAAGTAGGCGTCGATATAGGCGCCCGCCTCGGACTTCGGAACGCCCAACTGGCGGGCCAGTCCGAATGCCGAGATGCCATAGATGATGCCGAAATTGATCGCCTTGGCCTTGCGCCGGACCATCGGATCCATGCCGTCCACGGGGACGTTGAAGACCTGCGCGGCGGTCATCGCGTGGATGTCGAGGCCCTCCAGAAAGGCTTCTTTGAGCGCCCCAATGTCCGCGACATGGGCGAGCAGGCGCAGCTCAATCTGGGAGTAGTCGGCGCTGAGCAACGTCCAGCCGTCCTCGGCAACAAAGGCGCGGCGGATTTTGCGGCCCTCTTCGGTGCGGACGGGGATGTTCTGGAGGTTGGGATCCGAGGACGCCAGCCGTCCCGTTGCTGCCACGGCCTGCGAATACGACGTATGGACACGGCCCGTTTCCGGATTGATCTGCTCGATCAGGGCATCCGCGTAGGTGCTCTTGAGTTTGGCGAGTTGGCGCCAGTCGAGCACCCGCGCCGGCAGGTCGTGACCTTCGGCGGCGAGGCCCTCCAGAACGTCGGCGCCGGTGGCGTAGGCCCCGGTCTTGCCCTTTTTGCCGCCGGCGAGGCCCATTTCGTCGAACAGGATTTCGCCCAGTTGCTTCGGCGAGCCGACGTTGAACGCGCGTCCGGCCAGGCCGTGGATCTCGTCCTCCAGGTCGCCGAGACGGCGCGTGAAGTCGGAACTCAGCGCTTTCAACGCCGCCGCGTCGACGAGGATGCCCTGACGCTCCATGGCCGCCAGCACGCCGACCAGCGGCCGTTCGATGGTCTCATAGACCGAAACCATGTGCTCGCCGACCAAGCGGGGTTTGAGAGCATGGTGTAGCCTGAGCGTCACGTCGGCGTCCTCGGCGGCGTAGTCCCGAGCCTTCTCGATGGGCACTTGGTCGAAGGTGACCTGGGCCTTGCCGCTGCCGGCCACGTCGGCGAACTTGATGGTCTCAATGCCGAGATGAAGGGTCGCCAGTTCGTCCATGCCGTGACCGTGCAGCCCGCCCTCCAGGACGTAGGAGAGCAGCATGGTGTCGTCGGTCGGCGCGACGGCGATGCCGTACCGCGCCAGCACCTCCATGTCGTACTTGATGTTCTGGCCGACCTTGAGGACGGCCGGATCCTCGAGCAACGGCTTCAGCACCGCGAGCGCCGCATCGAGGGGGATTTGATCGGGCGCGTCGCCGGCATCACCGGCGCTCCCGTCGAGGCCGAGACTCCCTTGTCCCTGCGTCCCCCGGTGGCCGACGGGGATGTAGCAGGCTCGCCCCGGCGCGGTGGCCAGCGACACGCCAACGAGATCGGCGCGCATGGCGTCCAGCGATGTTGTCTCGGTGTCGACGGCAACGACTCCCAATGCCATCGCCTCGTCGACCCAGCGACTGAGCGCGGCCGCGTCCTGGACCAGCTCATAGCCGTGCGCCTCAGCTTCCGCATCGGCCGCGGGCGTCACGTCGCTACGGCTCTCGATCCGCGCGAGCAAAGACTTGAACGCCTGTTGCTTAAGGAATGCCAGTAGGACCTTGTCGTCCGGTTGGGTGACCGCGAAGGCCTCGAGCGGCATTGGTGCCGGAACGTCGTCGCGGAGCGTGACCAATTGGCGCGAAATCCGAGCGTCTTCCGCATTCTCGATCAAGGCTTCGCGTCGCTTCGGCTGCTTGATCTCGCCGGCGCGGGCAAGCAGCGTGTCCACATCCCCGTATTCGGTGATCAGTTGCGCCGCGGTCTTGACCCCGATGCCGGGAACCCCCGGCACGTTGTCGGAAGAGTCGCCTGCCAATGCCTGTACCTCGATGACCTTGTCGGGACCGACGCCGAACTTCTCGACGACCTCGGCCGCGCCGATCTCTCGGTTCTTCATCGCGTCCAGCATGGTGACGCCGTCGCCGACGAGTTGCATCAGGTCCTTGTCCGACGACACGATGGTCACGTCGGCGCCGGCCTCGCGGGCTTGGCGGGTATAGGTGGCAATGAGGTCGTCGGCCTCGAATCCTTCCATTTCCACCGAGGCAACGCCCAATGCTTGGGTCGCCTCGCGAACGAGCGCGAACTGCGGGATCAACTCCTCGGGCGGTGGCGGGCGGTTGGCCTTGTAGTCGGTGTAGATGTCGTTGCGGAACGTGCGCCGTGCGGTATCGAAGACAACGGCGATGTGGTCGGCGTCGGTCTCGTCGATCAGCTTCATCAGCATGGTGGTGAAGCCGTATACGGCATTGACCGGCGTGCCGTCTGGCCGGGTCATCGGCGGCAGTGCGTGAAAGGCGCGGAAGATGAACCCCGAGCCGTCGATCAGAAAAACGTGGCGGGGTTGGGCGGACGAAATAGCGCCGGCTCAGTGACCGGCGGCGGCGGGAGCGCCCTCGGCGAGCACGTAATGGCGCGAGCAGTAGGGGCAGACGATCTCGCCCTCGTCGCCGATCTTCAAGTAGACGGCGGGGTGGCCAAGCGGCCCGCCGCCGCCGTCGCAGGCGACCGTCCGGGTTTCCACGATGATGGTTTCGTCGGCATCCATGACCCGGTTCCCCTTGCGCTGGCCGCGTTCAACATCGTTGACCCAGCGGACGCCCGGATGATAGCGATTGCCGGCGGACAATCAACGTCCTCCACGCCCGTGATGAACGCCTCCGCTGGTCCCGCTCCGAAAAACGCCGTCGAAACCATCGACCTCAGCAAGACCTATGTCGGGCGCAAGGGCGTGCCCGAGGTACGAGCGCTGCGCAACGTCGATCTGGAAATCCCCGCCGGATCGTTCTTCGGCTTGCTCGGCCCCAATGGTGCCGGCAAGTCGACGCTGATCAACATTCTCGCCGGACTCGTCCTGCGCACGGTTGGTGAAGCGCGCATCTGGGGCTACGACATCGACCGCGATATGCGGGCCGCGCGCCGCGCCATCGGCGTGGTGCCGCAGGAGCTGAACATCGATCCCTTTTTCACCCCGCGCGAGCTCCTCGAAGTACAGGCTGGGCTCTACGGCGTTCCAAAGGCGACGCGCCGCACGGACGACGTGCTCGCCGCTGTAGGGCTCACCCGCCAAGCCGATGCCTACGCACGGACCCTGTCGGGGGGTATGCGCCGCCGCCTGCTGGTCGCCAAGGCCATGGTCCACGCACCGCCTGTCCTCGTCCTCGACGAGCCGAGCGCCGGCGTCGATGTCGATCTCCGCCGCCAGCTGTGGTCCAACGTCCGCGACCTCAACCGCCAGGGCACGACGGTGCTGTTGACCACCCACTACCTCGAGGAGGCGCAGGCGCTGTGCGACCACATCGCCATCATCAACCACGGCCGCCTAATCGCCTGCGAACCCACGGAGGCGCTGCTGCGGCGGCTCGATACCAAGGAGATGCTGGTCACGATCGCCGAAACCCTCAACGGCGTGCCGGCGCCGCTGGAGCGGTTCCAGCCGGAGGTGACGGCGCCCGGACGGCTGCTGTTCCGCTATCCGCCGAGCCAGACCCATTTGGGCGAAATCCTTGCGGCGCTCAATGAAGCTGGGCTGACGGTCACCGACCTGGCGACGCGGGAGGCGGAACTGGAGGACATCTTCCTGAGCCTCACAAGCCAACCCGACGAGGAGGCGGGCGAGGAGTCCAATCGGTGACGCGGAAGCGCTCCGTCATTGCGGTCGCCGCGCTTCTGGTTTCCGTGATTCTGCTGCTTGACGCCTGCGCGCCGGTCGTCGTTGCGCCGGATCCGGCGGTCAGGGCGCCGCAACTCGGTGGCCAGGCGTTCCTTGCCGCGGACGGTGCCGTGCTGCCGCTACGTGCGTGGATACCGGTCGAGGGGCGGCCAACGGCGGTCATCGTCGCGGTGCACGGTTTCAACGACTACAGCAACTTCTTCGATGCGCCGGGCACCTATTTGGCGGATCGGGGGATCGCCTCCTATGCCTACGACCAGCGCGGATTCGGCGCCGCGCCGCATCCGGGGAAGTGGGCGGGTCACGCGGGCATGGCCGCCGATCTTCGCGCGGTCGCCGAGACGGTGCGCGCCCGCCACGCCGGCGTGCCGCTCTACCTTCTCGGCATGAGCATGGGCGGGGCGGTGGTCATGGTGACGATGACCGGAGACGATCCTCCGGACGTCGACGGCACGATCCTCGCCGCGCCGGCGGTGTGGGGGCGGGCGACGATGCCCTGGTACCAGCGGGCGGGGCTATCGCTGGCCGTGCGCACAATGCCGTGGCTCAGGCTATCCGGGCGCGGACTCGGCCGGGTGCCGTCGGACAACCGCGAAATGCTGAAGGCGCTCGGACGTGATCCGCTGGTGATCAAGGAGACCCGCGTCGACACGATCCACGGGCTGGTCGGGCTGATGGACGCCGCGCTGGAAGCGGCGGCGCGGTTCGATACCCGAGCGCTGATCCTCTATGGCACGCGCGACGAGATCATACCCCGCGATCCGACCGAACTGATGCTCGGCCGATTGCCTGACGTGCCGCCCGAACGCCGACGTATCGCCGTCTACGACACCGGCTATCACATGCTGCTGCGCGACCTGCAGGCGAAGACGGTATGGCGGGACATCGCCGCCTGGATTGCCGATCCTAACAAGCCGCTGCCGTCGGGTGCCGGGCGCCGCTTGCCCGCGTCCGAGGCTTTGCGGTAGGGTCTGCGCTCAAGGACCCGTAGCTCAGCTGGATAGAGCGCTGCCCTCCGAAGGCAGAGGTCGTGAGTTCGAATCTCGCCGGGTCCGCCACCCTACGCCTTCGGCTTCGGCTTCGGCAGGTGTTCCGCCGCTTCAGTGGGTGATCCCGCCGGATACGCGCATCCAGAGGTCTTCCTCGGCGCGCTTGCGCATGGTCTTGTTGGCCCGCTCGACGGCCAGGTGTTCGGTGACGCCGCGTTTGATCTGGCGGTGGTATTCCTCGATCCAGTCTTGAGCGTGCAGTTCGACGGTTTCGTTTCTTGTCGTCAGCATGGCGTTATGCCTCCCGTGGAAACGTTGGTTCGTTTCCTCCCACATCCCGGGTGCATATCGACTCCGCCTCCTGAGGACGGATTCGCCAATCCCGACTTCGGGATATCTCAACGATAGTTCCGGGGTGGCCGGGGCGCTGTGACGGGGATCACCGGACGGCGAATTTCGAAGGGCTGACGGGCAGGGTTCGGGCGCGCACGTACAATCGCCGGCAGCGCGATTGCTGCCGGCGTCGGTTATGTCAAACGTGCGAAGGCGTCAGACTTCGACGTCGAGATTGTTGCCGAGGAAGCCGTTCGGTTCCCGCGGCGCGCTATTGGCGCTGGGCTCGGTCCGCGGATCGGGACCGGCGTCCGGCCGGGGATCACCCTCGGTCCGCGACTCGGCGCTTGCCGCAGCCTCGAGGACGGTCCGAGGCTGCTCGACGACCTGTACCTCGACGCCCGACTGAGACTGGGCCTGAGTGGCCGCGGTTGCGTCGGTGGTGCTTTCCGCAGGGGCGCGGGCTTCGGTGGCCGGCGCATTCGGCCGGCTTACGGTATTGGTCGCGCCGGCAATCTTCTGCGACAGCGCGCCTGCCGTAGCCGAAGGTATCTCCATGGTTACATCTCCATTCTGAGAACAAGTCGAATTCTCTCGACCCCTTCTGGGAGTATAGCAGCTTTTTCGGCGTTTGCGGAGTCGCCTCGATTCGGCGGGCGAAAGTGCAATGAAAAGCAGGCTGTTAGAGCGATTCGGCGTGGTGGCAGGCGACCATGCGGCCGTCCAGCGGCCGGGGTTCCGGCCGTTCTTCGGCGCAGCGTTCGGTGGCATACGGGCAGCGGCGGTGGAAGGCGCATCCGGAAGGGGGATCGAGGGGCGACGACAGCTCGCCGCTCAGCACCATGCGTTCCTGACGTTCGGCCGGGTTAACCCGCGGCGTCGCCGCCAACAGCGCCCGGGTGTAGGGGTGCATGGGTCTGGCGAAGATGGTCTCCTTCGGACCCTGCTCGGCGGGGCGGCCGAGATACATGACCACGACCTCATCGGCGATATGACGCACGACGGAAAGATCATGGGAGATGAACACATAGGCGAGATTGAACTCCTCCTGCAGGTCCATCATCAGGTTTAAGACCTGGGCCTGGATCGACACGTCCAGCGCTGACACCGGCTCGTCGGCGACGACCACGCCGGGGCGCAGCATCAGCGCGCGGGCAATGGCGATGCGCTGGCGCTGGCCGCCCGAGAACATGTGCGGAAAGCGGCCATAATGTTCGCGTCGAAGACCAACCAGATCCATCATCGCCAGCGCCGACTCCTTGCGCTCGGCGGCGTTCTTATCGGTGTTGATGGCGAGCGGTTCCTCAAGGATGGTGCCGACCTTCTTGCGCGGGTTGAGCGAGCCGTAGGGATCCTGGAACACCATCTGCACCTTGCGCCGCAGGCCGCGGACGGCGCGGCGGTCGGCACCGCCAGCGGCGACGCCGTCGAGGCTGAAGTCTCCAGCCGTCGGCGGCTCGATCAGGGTGATCAGACGCGCCAGCGTCGACTTGCCGCAGCCGGATTCCCCGACCACCGCCAGCGATCGTCCCCGCTCGAGGCTGAACGACACGCCGTCAAGCGCCTTCAGCGTCTTCGGCTTGGCGAAGACGCCGGACTTGACCTCGTAGTGACGGGTGAGATCGCGGGCCTCGAGGATGGCGGGGCCGGTCACGACTCCGGCCTCCCGTCGATCAGCGGCGTGTGGCAGCGCACCGCACCGCGAGGTCCGTCGCGCAACGCCGGTCCCTCGTCCCGGCAGCGTTCATTGGCATAGCGGCAGCGCGGGTTGAACAGGCATCCGCTCGGCCGATCGTACTGTCCGGGGACGACCCCCGGGATCGTGGGCAGCCGGGCACGGCCAACGCCGCACTCGGGCAGCGCCTCCAGCAACGCCGCCGTGTAGGGATGGCGCGGTGCGGCGAACAGCTTGTCGACCGGCTGGCGCTCGACCATCTGGCCGGCGTACATGACGACCACCCGTTGCGCCGTCTCGGCGACGACGCCCATGTCGTGGGTGATCAGCACCAGCGCCATGCCGCGATCGCGCTGCAACGCGAGAAGCAGGTCGAGAATCTGCTTCTGGATGGTCACGTCCAGCGCCGTCGTCGGCTCGTCGGCGATCAGCAGCCGCGGATTGCAGGCGATGGCCATGGCGATCATCACCCGCTGGTTCATGCCGCCTGACATCTGGTGCGGGAACGAGTCGACGCGGCTCTCGGGCGCTGGGATGCCCACCTGGTCGAGGAGCTCGATGGTCCGCCGTCGCCGCTCGGCCCGGCTTCCGCCTTCGTGGACCTTCAGCGTCTCGGAGATCTGGAAGCCGACGGTATAGCAGGGATTGAGGCTGGTCATCGGCTCCTGGAAAATCATCGCCACGTCCTTGCCGGTGATTGCCCGCCGTTTCACCGCCGACAGCGTCAACAGGTCGATGCCGCCGAAATTGAGCGTGTCGGCGGTGACGACACCGGGGAAGCCGATGAGCCCCATCAGCGCCAGCATGGTGACACTCTTGCCCGACCCGGACTCTCCGACGACGCCGACGACCTCGCCCTCGTCTATGGTCAGGTCCACCGAATCCACGGCGCGGAACGCCTTGCCGGCGGCGCCGAACTCGACGGTCAGGTTGTCGATCTCCAACAGGGCCATCAGCGTTTCAGCTTCGGATCAAGGGCGTCGCGCAGGCCGTCGCCCAGAAGGTTGAACGCGAGAACGGTGATCAGGATGGCGAGGCCGGGGAAGGTCACTACCCACCAAGCGCGCTGGATGAACTGCAGCGCATTGGCGAGCATCGAGCCCCATTCGGGGGTCGGCGGCTGGGCGCCCATGCCGAGGAAGCCGAGCGCCGCGAGGTCGAGCACGGCGGTGGAGAACCCCAGCGTTGCCTGCACGATCAGCGGCGCCATGCAGTTGGGCAGCACGGTAATCAGCATCAGCCGCATCAGTCCCGCACCGCTCACCCGGCTCGCTGTGACGTAGTCCTTGGCCGTCTCGGTGATCACCGCGGCGCGGGTCAGGCGGACGAAGTGGGGCAACTGGACGATGACCACCGCCATCGCCGCGTTGATCAGGCTGGGTCCGAGGATGGCGACGATGACGATAGCGAGCAAAAGGCTCGGCAACGCCAGCATCACATCCATCGTGCGCATGATGGCGATGTCGACAGCGCCACGGAAAAACCCGGCGATCAGTCCGAGGCCGATTCCACTGGCCAGCGCCAGGGTCACAACCAGGAAGCCGATAGACATGGACACGCGCGCACCGTGGATGATCCGAGAGAGGATGTCGCGGCCGACATCGTCGGTGCCGAGCAGGAAGCGGACCGAGCCGCCCTCGACCCACGCCGGCGGGGCCAGGAAGGCATCGCGGTACTGCTCGTTCGGCGAATGCGGCGGGAGGACGTCGGCGCCGATGGCGACCAGGGCCAGAATGATGATGACGATCAGGCCGATCACCGGACCCCGGTTGACGCTGAAGTAGCGCCAGAACTCGACGATGGGGTGCGGCGGCGCCTCGGCCGCGGGGGCCCCGGTCTCGGTGGTGGCGATGGTGTCCTGTGGCGGTGTCATGATCAGCGCCGGTGCCGGATACGGGGATTGATGAGGCCGTAGAGCAGATCGACCGTCAGATTGACTGCCATGACGATGCCGGCGACCAGCAGCACGCCGCCTTGGAGGACCGGATAGTCGCGCCGGCGGACCGACTCGACCAGCCACTTTCCGAGGCCCGGCCACGAGAAGATGGTTTCCGTGAGGATGGCGCCAGCGAACAGCACGCCCACGGCGAGACCGATCACCGTGACCACCGGGATCAGGGCGTTCCTCAGCGCATGCAGCGCGATGATCCGCAGCGGTGCCAGGCCCTTGGCGCGGGCCGTGCGGATGTAGTCCTCGCCCAGCACCTCGAGCATCGACGACCGGGTCATGCGGGCGATGATGGCGAGGGGAATGGTGCCGAGCGCGATGGACGGCAGGATCAGGTGGCGGACAGCGGAGCCGAAGGCGCCCTTTTTCGCCGGACAACAGGGTGTCGATAAGCATGAAGCCCGTCACCGGCTCGACGTAGTAGAGCACCGACAACCGGCCCGACACCGGCGTCCATCCAAGATTGACCGAGAAGAAGAGGATCAGTAGCAGGGCCCACCAGAAGATCGGCATCGAGTATCCGGTGACTGAAACGCCCATCGTGGCGTAGTCGAGGAACGACCCGCGTCTCACCGCGGCAAGAATGCCGACCGGCAGGCCGACGGCGACGGCGAAGAGGATCGCGCAGATGGACAGCTCGACCGTTGCCGGGAACAGCGACAGGAACTCGTCGATCACCGGCGTCTTGGTGACAATGGAACGGCCGAGGTCGTCCTGCACGACATCCGAAATGTAGATGCCGTATTGGCTGAGCAGCGGTTTATCGAGACCCAGCTCGGCGCGCAGCATGGCGTGGCGGGCCGGGTCGATGCCGCGTTCGCCGACCAGAAGCTCGATCGGGTCCCCCGGCACCAGACGGATCAGCGCGAACGTCAGGAGCGTCACGCCGATGAACGTCGGGATGACCAGTCCGATGCGGGTAAACAGGAACTTCAGCATGGCGCGTGTAAGCGGCGCGGGCGGGACGGCTGTGTGCCGCCCCGCCCGCTATTGCTTTCTCTTGGCGTTACCCGGCTACTTCAGGTCGACGCCGTAGAAGATGTGTCCGCCGAACGGGTCGATGCGGAAATCGTCCACTTCCTTGCGCATGGTTTTGAACACCACCGAATGGGCGATGGTGACCCACGGCGCTTCCTGCTTGAAGATCTCCTGGGACTTCTCGTAGAGCATGGTGCGCTTGCCGACGTCGGCGGTCTGCTTGGCCTGGACCAGCAGGTCCTCGAATGGCTTGTGGCACCACCGCGCCCGGTTGGCGCTGTCCTTCGCCGCCTCGCAGCCAAGGAGCACATAGAGGAAGTTGTCCGGATCGCCGTTGTCGCCGGTCCAGCCGAGCAGCACCGTCTGGTGCTCGCCCTGCTTGGAGCGCTTGAGGTACTCGCCCCACTCGAAGGTGACGATCTTGGCCTTGACGCCGACCTTCGCCCAGTCGGCCTGGATCATCTCGGCCATCCGCCGGGCATTGGGGTTGTAAGGCCTCTTCACCGGCATCGCCCAGATATCGGTCTCGAATCCGTTGGCGTAGCCGGCATCGGCGAGCAGTTTCTTCGCCGCCGCCGGATCATAGGGATCGTCCTTGATCGCATCGTTGTAGGACCAGATGGTCGGCGGGATCGGGTTCTTTGCCTTCTTGCCGGCGCCGAGATAGATGGCGTCGATGATGGCGTCCTTGTTGATCGCCATGCTGAGCGCCTTGCGCACGCGGGCGTCACCGTAAGGATGGTCCTTGCCCTTGAAGGCCGGCGAATTGGCGTCTGTGTTGAACGCCAGATAGCCAACGTTCAGCCCCTCCTGCGACATCACCTTCAGCGCCGGGTCTTTGCCCATCGCCTCAAGGTCGGCCGGGTTCGGATAGGGCATCAGGTGGCATTCGCCGGACTTGACCTTGGCGTAGGCCACCGCCGCATCCGGCGTGATCGAGAAGATCAGGTTGTCGATCGGCGCCTTGCCACCCCAGAAATCCAGGTGCGCCTTGTAACGGATCACCGCGTTCTTCTGATAGTTGACGAGCTAGAACGGGCCGGTGCCGACCGGCTCAAGGTCGATTTTTTCGGGCGTGCCGGCGGCCCGCATCTTCTGGGCGTATTCGGCCGAGAGGATGGAGGCGAACTGCATGCCCAAGTTGGCGATGAACGGCGATTCGGGCTTGGTCAGCGTAAACCGTACGGTGTGGTCGTCGACCTTCTCCACCGCCTTCAACAGGTTGGGCATGTCCATCGAGTTGAAATACTCGTACTGCCCGCCCGACAGCTTGTGGTCGGGGTGGTCGGTCTTCCATTGCCGCATGAAGCTGTAGAGCACGTCGTCGGCATTGAAGTCCCGCGACGGCGTGAAGTTCTTGGTCGTTTGGAACTTGACGCCCTTGCGCAGTTTGAACGTGTAGACCAGGCCGTCATCCGATACCCGCCACGACTCGGCGAGAGCGGGTTCGATTTGGGTCGTGCCACGTTTGAACTGAACAAGCTGGTTGAAGATGTTGCGCGCCGTCGCATCGAACGTCGTTCCCGACGTGTAGAGCGACGGATTGAAGCCCTCCGGGCTGCCTTCCGAGCAATAGATGAACGTCTTGGCTTGGGCGCCTCCAGCGAGGCCGATCGCAGCGGCGATACCGATGGCGGCGCCGAGCTTTCGGATGGTCATGGTTGTTCTCCCTGTCGAGAATTATTAGCGCACGGCGTGATCCGTGCTTCGGTCATTTGGGGCCTGTGCCCCTGTAACACGATGTGAAATCACACTAATAACCTGTTCATCGGATTGTCAATGAAGGCGGCTTGCACCGACACGACCGTGGTACCGATTGGGTTTCGGCCGCGATAACGTAGCCGATAGAATGGATCCCCTGCCGGTCTTCGATCGGCGTTCGGGTTCGCATGAAGCGGTTCTGAGACGCAGAATGGTCCACAAAGGCGCAGAATGGGCCCGGCTCCTCGGGTTGGCGACGGTCATGGTGATTTCCGCTGGTCCGACCGGAACGGCGAGTGAGGACGTCCAGGACCGCGCCCGCGTCCAGTCGGTGGTCAACCGGGTCTTGGAAAAGGAACGCACTGGAACGTCGGTTCCCTGGTCCAACGCCGAAACCGGCAGCGCCGGCATGGTGACCGTCACTCGCACATACTATCGCGGCGATGGGGTGCCGTGCCGCGAGTACGAACGGACCCTCGAACGGCCCGGCGAGGCGACCGTCGTCGTCCGAGGGACGGGGTGTCGCAACCGCGACGCGATCTGGAGCCTCGACGAACAGGCACCTGAGGCGGAACCGCTGGTCGTCGACGAGGCGCCGGCCCTGCCTCCGCTGCCCGAACAGACGTTCGAGGTTCCGCCACCGAAACCGGAACCGCCCGCGCCCGCAGCCGAACCGCCAGTAGCATCGGCGCCGCCCGCGGTGCCGATTCCAGATGTCGCATCGGCGCCACCGCCACCACCGGCGAAGGTCGATTCCGGGCCGGTCCGCCTGTCCGGCGACATCCCGTCCCGGTCCGAGGAATAGGTAGGCGGCCTCATGGAGACGGCCGGAAGCTCGACGACCGCCGCGCCCACGCGGGTGCCGCTCGCCGCAGGATCGCGCATCAACGGATACGAGATCCGCGGGGTACTCGGCCGTGGCGCGTTCGCGCTCATCTATGCGGCGGTGGACCGCGAGTCCGGGTACGAAGTGCTGGTTAAGGAGTGCTTTCCGCGCGGAGTTGCGATTCGGGAAAGGGGGAATGGCGCCGTCGTCGCGGCCTCGGACGCCCATGCCGCTGACTTCACCGAAGCCGTTGAGGCGATCCGTCGCGAGGCAGGCATTCTGTCGACGCTCGATGCACCCGACGTCGCCCGGCTGTTAGCGACGATCGATGCCCACGGAACCGTCTATCTGGTTCTCGAAAGGGTCGAGGGTTCCACCCTGGCCGACGTTCTTCGCCTTGGGCGGCTCGGGACCGACGAGGCCGCAGGCCTCCTCCTCGCCATGGTCGACTCCGTTGCAGGTGTGCACGAGGCCGGCTTTCTGCACCGGGACGTGAAGCCGGCCAATGTCATCATCAGCGCCGACGGTCGTGCCGTGTTGACCGATTTCGGCGCCGCACGGCCGATGGCGTTGACTGGCGAGCCGACCCTCCGAACGAGCGAACTGACACCGGGCTACGCGGCGCCGGAACAATACGGACGGGAGGACGCGGAGGGACCGTGGACGGACGTCTATGCGGTCGCAGCCATCGGCTACGAGATCGTTGCCGGTGCGCCGTTGCCGGATGCACCGACACGGCAAAGCGGCCAAATGATCCAGGCTGTCGAGGTCGGGGCCGGGCGCTATCGGGACGGATTTCTGCGGGCGATCGACGCCGCGCTCGACCTTGATCCGCGCGTTCGGACCCGTTCGGCTGAGGTGTTTGAGGCCGAACTCCTGGCCGGTATCGACGAAGACGACGATGATCTTCCGCCGACCGTCCGGATCCAGCGGGCAAGTGAACCGGATTCGCCGCCGCTGAGCCTGAAGCCGCCGCGCAGGCGCGCTGCCCAAACAACAAGACGTTGGCCGGTTGTCGTCGCGGTGCTCCTTGTCACTGTCTTCGCTGCGGCCGGCTTGTGGGGTTGGCCCCGCTACCAGGACTGGTCTCGCGATGTTTGGACGGTCGACGCCACTGGCGGCGGCGATGTACAGACCATCGGAGAGGCCGTCGCGCGGGCGCGTTCGGGCGCGACGGTCCGTATCCGCCCCGGGACCTATGCCGAGAGCCTGCGACTGGCGCATCCGATGGACCTTGTTGGCATCGGCGATTCGCCGGCGGCTGTGGTGCTCGCGCCCACCGGCGGGACCTGCCTGGTCGCCATTGCCGAGGCGGGCACAGTCACCGGCATGACGTTGAAGGGCGCCGAGGGCGACGGCCAGGGGGCGCCGTGCCTCGATCTGGCGCACGGTCGCGTGCTCGTTGAAGGCAACATCATTACCGGCGGCAGCGGACCCGGTTTGCGACTACGCGATGGCGCCGAGGCGACGGTGCGCGGCAACCAATTCGTGGCCGTGGGAGGGCCGGCGATCCTCATCGAGTCGGCAGCGCGTGGCACCATTACCGACAATATCGTCGAGGACACGGCGCGTGCCGGAATCATCGTACGCGGCGGGGCGGTGCCGGTGATCGCCGCCAATGCAATCCGCCACACCGGCCAAGCGGGCGTACTGTTCGCCGCGGGAGGCGGCGGCGGGCTCGCCAACAACGTCATCGCCGAGACTCGGGCTTCCGGGGTGGAGGTTCGCGACGGTGCCAATCCGGAGATCATCGGCAATCGCATATCCGCCGCCACCGAGGCGGGCGTGTACGTCTATGACGGCGGCGCCGGACGGTTCTCGGACAACGTCATCACCGGAAACACCTACTCCGGGGTCGTCATTGGCGCGGACGGTGATCCCGAGATGACGGCCAATCGAATTACCGACAATGCGCAGCACGGGGTGCTGGCGCTTGACGGCGCTCGGGGGCGATTCGAAGACAACACGATTACCGGCAACGGAGGGCATGGCTTCGCCATGGGCATGAATGCCGAGATTGTGCTCGGCGAAAACGCCGTTTCCGGGAACGCCGATCCCCAGGTGCAGACGGGCGAGGCGCCGAAACCGTGAACTGCGGTAGACTAACCTGAACCACCATCGATCGGAGGATCGGTCTCTGAAGACCTTGATGATCGGGCGCAGCCACGCCGCAGGCATCGTCATCGCCGAGGCCAGTGTGGCCGCGTGCCATGCTGAGTTGGTGATTACTGACGACGGGCGCCATCACCTCACCGATTGCGCCAGCGGCAACGGCACGTGGCGCCGTCCGGTGCGCGCCTTGGCCGACGGGAAGTGGCGTCCGATTCGACAGGGGTTCGTTCACCTGGATGACGAAGTTCGGCTCGGCGAGCACTGCTGCACGGTTCGCGATCTGATAGCCGTTGCCGGCGCCACTGTCTTGCCCGACGGCGGAGATTCACGGACCGATACCGAACCCTATCGCCCTCGGGGGCGGGTCGAACGCGATCCTGTCACCGGCGAGATCGTGCGGCGGAGGAGTTGACCATTGCCCGAGGACTCAGCGGCCCCCCTCGACATCGTCGCGCCGAAGGCCAAGGCGCGCGGAGGGCTCCCGCGCCTCGTCGTTCTGGCGCTCTGCATCGCTGCGGCCGTAGCGGTGATTTGGCTCATCCAGGTGTTCGCGCCGGAAACCCTTGCCATCCTGTTGATCGACAGCAAACGTGAGACCTATCCGCTGACGGTGCAGACCGTCATGTGGGTGGTGTTTGCCGTCGGACTCGGCGAGCTGATCGTCCGGTTTGGCGACGCCCGCGGCGAGACGGCCGAGCTCCATCGGCGCTACCTGCCCGAGGACGACCGGACCATTCTCCAGTCCCCGGAACTACGCGACATCTATGCCCGGTTGCGCGAAGACGGGCGGGTGGACGGCCCCGGCGCGCGGTTCCTGCCGCGGCTGATCCAACGAATCGTACTGCAGTTCCAGACCAGTCGCTCCATCGACCAGGCAAATGCTTTGTTAAACTCCAGCCTGGAGCTCTATCTGCACGAGATCGACCTGCGCTACAGCATGCTCCGCTATATCGTCTGGCTGATCCCGACCCTTGGGTTCATCGGCACGGTGATCGGCATTTCGTTGGCGCTATCATTCGCCGGCGCCGTCGACGTTCAGGACCCGGCGCTGCTTGCCGAATTGACCAAGCGCCTGGCGGTCGCCTTCAACACCACCTTGCTGGCGCTGGTCATGGCCGCGGTGCTCTTGCTGTTCCAGCACATCGTCCAGGCCCGTGAAGAGCGCGCCCTCAACCGCGCCGGGCTGTACTGCCTGGACAACCTCATCAACCGCCTCTACGAAGATTGACGACCGTGCTCGCGCGCGCCCGTCCAGCCCTGGAAGTCCTCAGCATCTCGGCCCTCGACCTGTTCGCCACATCGCTCGGCGTGTTCGTGCTGATGGCGGTGATCCTGTTTCCCTACTACCTCAAGCAGCCGGCGCTGGAAGTCGGCCGCGCCGGCGCCGAGGCGGAACTCGCAGACGCTCAGGCAGCGCTCGATGCCGCCCATCGCTCTGCGTCGCAGGCGGCCGAAGCCCGCGCCGCCGCCGAGGCGCGCCGCGCTCACGCCGCCGAAACCCTGGCCGAGGCGAAGATCGCCGAAAAAGAGGCCGAGGACGCGATGCTCGAAGCGGCAAACCGAGCTCACGACGCGGGAAAACGAAGGGCAGCGGCAGAAGAGAAGTTGGCGGCGCTGCCGATCACCGACCTGGACCTGGTGTTCGTCATGGATGCCACCGGCAGCATGCGCGACGAGATGGCCGACATCCAAGCCAATCTGCTTGGTATCGTGCGCACGCTGCACCGTCTTGCACCGACGCTGAACGTTGGCTTCGTCGCCTTCAAGGACCGGACCGACGCCTACATCACCCGTGCATTCCCGTTGACACCGATGGAGGGCGTCAACCTCGCCCGCCTGCAGTCGTTCGTCGAGGAACTGGATGCCCAAGGCGGCGGCGACCCGCCCGAGCCGGTCGGACAGGCGCTTGCCGAGGCTATTGCGATGCCTTGGCGCGACGACGTCCAGGGCCGCATCGTCGTCATCGGCGATGCCGCTGAACGGCCAGGGAACTGGGGAGCCGCCCTTGATACGGCTGCGGGGTTCGCGGACTCGGGCAGCGGGGCCGCGGGCCGGCGGCGGGTTTCGGCGATTTTCACCGGTGACAATCGGCGCGGTCGCGAATTCTACGAGCGCATTGCCGGCGCCGGTGGGGGCGATTTCGTCGCCCATCGCGGCCGTATGATCGAAAGCGTGATGTTGTCGATCCTTGAGCCACGACGTCCGGGGGGCACTCGATGAGCGGCGACACCAACCTCGAGCGCGGCTGGACGTTGGAGGGCCGCGGCCCGGGTGGTCAGATGCTGCGTCTGGCCTTCGGTGAAACCCAGTTACGCCGCGCCGATCCCGGATTGACCGTCGGCCGCCACCCGGCACTGGCCGAACTCATCATCGACGACCCGACCGTTTCCCGACGGCACGCCCGCCTGTCGATCAGCGGCAATACACTGCACGTCGAGGACTTGAACTCGCTGAACGGCACTGCCATCGATGGCGGCGTGGTGCCCCCGTTCGAGCGATTGCCCCTTCGCGACGGCCAGACCCTTCTGCTCGGCGACGCTACGCTCACGCTGGTTCGACAGAGATGAAGCGGCCCAACCGCACGCTCTCCATCTTTTCGCTGTCCGCGCTCGACGTCCTCGCCATGTCGACCGGCGTGTTCGTGCTGATGGTGGTGATCCTGATGCCGTACTATCGGATGACCTTCGATGCCGGGGCCGAGTCCGTGGGCCTGCGCGTGGCGACCGAGGCGCTGCACGCGGAAATCGACGAGGCCCGCCAGGCGGCGGCCGCCGAGGCGGCGGCGGCCTCAGACGCGGAGGCAGAGGCCGACCGCATGCTACGCGCCGCGGCGGAACTCCAGGCCAGCGCGGCGAGCCTGCGCAACGAAGCCGACGCCGCCGACGGCCGTGCCGGCTCCGACGACCGGCTGGTCGGCCAAATGCAGGCGACACTGAACCGGCGCATCATTCCGGCTCTGGATCTGGTGTTCGTCGTCGACACGACGGCGAGCATGGCGTTGGTCACGAAGGAGTTGGCGCTCTCCATGACCGGTTTGGTGCGCATCCTCGAGCGCCTCGTTCCGTCTCTGCGCATCGGCGTCGTCGCCTATCGCGACCATGAACTGGGCGGCTGGGTCACCCGCGATCTGCCGCTGCGGTCGACAGCGGTCGGCCTTGGCGACATCCTCAGTTTCACCGAGTCCCTCGAAGCCTCGCGTATCGGCGGACGTACCGTCACCGAGGCCGTTTATGAGGGGCTCGGCACCGCGCTGACGATGCCCTTCCGCCCGGGCGCCAAACAGACGGTGATCGTCATCGGCGATGCCGCCGCCCATCCGCCGCGTCAGGCCGCGACGCTGGCGATGGCCCGCGGCTTTGCCGCCAGCGGACCGCGGCGCAGCGTGTCGACGCTGTTCGTCCCGACGCGGTCGTACCGGCTGTTCGGACGCGACGACCGGCAGTTCTTCGCCGCCCTGGCCAGTGCCGGTCGTGGTGCCTTCAACCAGAATGAAGGTGAGCTGCTGGAGGGTATCCTACTGTCGATCCTCGACGACTGACCGCGTCTGGCGCTCAGCCCGGCGGTGGCCAGATTAGGAACACCGCCGCCATCACCGTTTCGACGGCGAGATAGACGAACGTCCATCCACCGGGCATACCGTCGACGGCGATGGAGTAGACCCGTGCAACGACCAGGGCCGCCAGGATCAAACCGAGTCCGAGGACCAGCATCCGCGCCCGCTCCAGGTCCCAGCAGGCCCACAGCGCGATGGCGCCCATCGCCGCCATCATCGCATTCAACGCCCGGAGGTGGTTGCGGGCATCGACCGTCTCGCCGATTAGCCAGGACCGTCCGACGTCGGGTTTAATCACGCCAGCCAGGCCGGGACCGACGAGGCTCAGTCCGAGCACGCCGAGGAGGCCATAGAGGACGACTTTATGCTCGACGCTCACGGTGGACCTCCGGCGAACCCGTTCAGCCACGGCGCGCTGAGGCTCGTCCTAGATCTTGGCACCCAGAAACGGATCGGGATCAATGCCGGTAAGCGGGTTGGACTCTGGCTCAGCGGTGACCTGGATGTCGTGAACATGGACGTCGTCGGCCCCGTATCGTCCCAAAATCTCAATCGCCCGTTTCTCGTGTTCGTCATCTCGGATGTGGACCCACAACAGCAGACCGCCCTTGTCGATCTGGGTCTGCATTTCAGTGGCCCGGTCGCGGCCTATATAGCGCGCGGCGACCGAGCCGATCAGTCCACCGCCACCGCCGGCAACCGCCGCCGCGGCGATCGCTCCTGCCAGCGTGCCGCCGGATGCAACCACGGCTCCGATCGCGGCCAGCGCGCCGATGTAGGCCAAACCACCAATCACGCCCACGCGTGCCTCGACCAAGGAGTCGCGACCAACGAAGGCGGCGCGGGGTACGGCGGCGTCGTCCTCGAGTTCGGAAACTTTTTCGTAGCTGTGGCCGAGCTTGGCTTGAACAATCTTGTCACTGGCGAGCAAGCTGAGTTCGGCTCGGTCAAAGCCTGCGCTCATCAGTTCATCGGCGGCGGCTTGGAATGACTCGCTGTCATGAAAAACGCCAACGGCCTCTCGGATGACCGCTTGCGGCGCCGAGGTCTCACTTGAGTTTGCGGAAATGGTGCTCTCCTTTGTGATGAGGTAAAGGCGCCGGCTCATCTCCCGACTTTGCCGACGAAATCTATGGTGACGGAGCCTTCCATGTTTTTCTACTGCAAATCATACAGCTTCCCGTAATCGGTTTGCCCGCGACGCCGTGGAGCGCGTTTTTCCCTACCGACGTGTGAACGGGACGACCTCGCCGTCCGGAGCCTCGGCGTCCGTCTCCGAGAACAGTTCCTTCAGCCTGACACCCATGCATTCGCGGCCGATGTCGTCGAAATCGGCGATCGACGAGCCGGCCCGCCGGGTCCACGGCTCGGACGGCATCCACCGGAAGGCGTCGCCACCGACATGAAGGTCGAGGTCGGGGTAAAGGTCGTAGATGGTGATCTCGTCGAGGTCCTTGGCCAGCACCCAGCCGTCGCGTCCGACCGGCGTAGCATGCCGGGCGTCACCAAGCTGTCCGAGGATGGTTTCGACGACGAAGGCGCTGAGATTGAGTTTTTTCAGCACCTCCGCCCGCAGCAGCACCTCGCCGCGCACGCTCGCTTGCCGCAGTTCGGCGAGAAGGGACAGCGCGACCGAGAGGCGCATTCCTGGCGCGAATTGCGGCGTTCCGGCGATCGCTCGCTGTGCGGTCCATTCGGTCAGCGAGGCGCAGATGACGGCACCGAACAGGCCGACGGCCCAGGCCATGTAAACCCAAGTCAGAATGATCGGGATCACCGCCATCGCTCCATAAATCGTCTGATACGTCGGGAACGTGACGACGTAGAACCCGAACCCCTTCTTCAACGCCTCGAACAGGATCACCGCGACAACCGCCCCGGCGACCGCGTGTTTGACCTTTACCGGCCGGTTCGGAATGGTGCCGTAGAGAAGCACGAAAGAGGCGAACTCCAGGACCGGCGGCAGCAGGGCGGTTGATCGGCCGACCGGTCCCGTCCATTGCTCGACGCCGGCCGCCTGCGCTGTGGCAAACAGGTAGCTGGACAGCGTGACGCTGAGACCCAGCAGGATCGGGCCGAGCGTGAAGACGGTCCAGAATGCGAGGATGCGCCACATCACCGGCCGCGGCACGGCGACGTGCCAGATGTCGTTGAAGGCGTTTTCGATGGATACCAGAAGAACGAACACGGCGATGGCAAGACTGGCGGCGCCGACTGCCGAGAGCTTTCCTGCGTTCTTGGTGAACTGCTCGAGCTGCTCGACCACCGCGGTTCCGGTTTCGGGCAGGAAGCTCTCCAGCAAGAACGCGTGCAGGTTCAGCCGGATGTCGTCAAAGATCGGGAACTGCGAGAGGATGGCGAGGGCGATGGCCATCATCGGCACAAACGCCAACAACGTCGTGAACGTCAGCGAAGCGGAATATTCGAAACACCGGTCGTTGACGTATCGACGAATTGCGTAGCGCAGGAACAGCCCAAGGTTTCCTGCGACTGATACGGTACCCGCGCGCCGACGCCACGGCGGAGAAGCGGGCATCGTCACCTCCCTGACGATTGCAACCGGCAACACCGCCGCCCGTGCTCGGGCTTTTGTTCAGGTGCACCGATTGTTGTTGCGGGGGACGCTATCACCAACGCCGAATCGGCGCCACCGGCGAATCCTGGCGGTTCGCCGCCGACGTTTGATGCCGGTCAGGGGCCGCCGTCGGCGACCGCTTCCAGGTACTTGCCAAGGGCCCGATCCGTGCGCCGGATATGCCCCACCAGCCACTCGGCGAGCGAACCGGCGATTTCAGCCGAAAGCTCCGCTTCGCCGGCGCGGTAGCGTTCGTGGAGTTGATCGATCTGCTCGATCATCATGTCATGTTCGTGCAGATGATCGCGATAGCGCGGATAGCCGTGAAGCCGCATCAAGAGCTGTTCCGACATGAAGTGGATTTTCGTGTAATCGATCAGATGGACGAGGATTTCTTCGACTTCCTCCTTACCCCGGCCCTCGGCGACTGCATCGCGAAACGCGCTGATGAGTTCCATTTGAACCCGGTGCTCGCCGTCCATCTCCTCATGGCCGGTATCGATCGTCTGCTCGCCCGCATCCATCATCACGTCACAGTTCCCTCGTCTTGGCCGTCCGGCGCGCCCAAGAGGCTTCGGCGCGCCGCCGAAAACCTCGCAGAAACGTGCGCTTCGGGCAACCGCCGCGTCATTGGAGTGTCATATACGCCCTAGTCGCCCAAGAGGTGGAGCACGATCTCGCGGACATGGGGGTGTGTGGTGCGATGCTCGAACAGGTAGATCCCCTGCCATGTGCCCAAAGCGAGCCGCCCCCTGGCCACCGGGATCGATAGCTGGATGTCGGTCAGCGCGCTGCGGATGTGAGCGGGCATGTCATCGGCGCCTTCGGCGGTATGGCGGTAGAGCGCCGGGTCTTCGCTGACGATGCGGCGGAAGAAGGTTTGCAGATCCCTTTGAACGTCGGGGTCGGCGTTCTCCTGAATGGTCAGCGAGGCGCTCGTGTGCCGACAGAACACGGTCAGCAGGCTGGTCTCGACCGTTTGCGCCGAAAGCCACCGGGCGACGTCGCCGGTGATCTCGTAAAGACCTTGCCCGCCGGTGCGGACGCTCATGGTGTCCTGCGCCTGTCTCATCGCGGTCAGGCTAGCCGGAAATCGGGACGGCTCCAATCGCCACAAGACGTTGCAGCCCATTTCCGAACGCGCTATGACGACATGCAATGAGAGAACATTCGCCGAACATTGAGCTCGAAAACGGCGTCGGCGGCGACAGCACGGCGGCCGGGATCGTACGCGGCGTTTCTCGGCTGCTCCGCGGTCTCGGCTACGAGGTCATCGACGAGTTCCCGGTCGGCACCGCGCGGCGCGTGGACATCGCCGGACTAGGCCGCGATGGGCGGTTCGTCGTCGTCGAGGTCAAGGCGTCGGTGGCGGATTTCCGCGCCTACGCGAAGTGGCCCGACTACTTGCCCTTCGGGGACGAATTCTATTTCGCTGTCGGTCCTGAGTTTCCATTGGACCGACTGCCCGCCGGTGTCGGGATCATTGTCGCCGACGCCTACGCGGGGGCCGTGGTGCGACCGGCGCCCGTGACGTCCATGCATGCGAGCCGCCGAAAGGCCCAGACCATCCGCTTCGCCCGAACCGCGGCGGCCCGGCTCGGTGCCCGGCTCGATCCGGCGGTCGCACAGGGGCAGGGGCGGTAGTCGGTCAGCGTCCGGATCTGTGGAACACGACGGAGAAGTTATTGGTCGGCATGGCAACGCGTTCGACGAACGCGAGGTCGTGGCGGGCCGCCGCGAGAATCACGTCGCCAAGGTCGCGGACGCCCCAGCGCGGGTCGCGTTCGCGGAGGGATTGGTCGAAGGCCTCGTTGCTTGGTGCCGTATGCGCACCCTTGATGCGATACGGGCCGTAGAGGTAAAGCACGCCGCCCTCCCGCAACACGCGCCCCGTTCCGGCCATCAGGCCCAGGCACGATGACCAGGGCGCGATGTGGATCATGTTGATGCAGACGACCGCATCGGCCCTCGCGAGGGGCCAGGTCTCCGCCTCAACGTCGATGGCGAGGGGAGGTGGCGCGTCGACCTGCTCGACCTCCATCCACGCGACGATGCTCGCCCGTGCCGTCGGGTCCGGATCGCTGGTTTGCCAACAGAGACCGGGGAATCGGGACGCAAAGGCAACGGCGTGCTGTCCCGAGCCCGAGCCGATTTCGAGCAGCGTTCCTGTTTTCGGGAGCACCCGTGCCAGGACATCCGCGATGGGTTCGCGGTTGCGCTCTGTTGCCGGGGCGAATTGGCGCGCATCGGTCATGCCGCGGGTCCGTGTTCTGGCCCGTAGGTCAAACGTAAGGGCACCACGCCGCAGCGGCAAGCAATCAGCGCAAACCCCTGTCCAACGCGGGGTTGTCCGTCATCGGCCGGTGTGTTACCCAAAACCATGATCGACCGGCTCAAGGCCCTGTTTGGGGGCGGTCCGGCCGCGGCAGCGGGGGCAAGCGTCAATCCTGGGTCCGATGACCTTCATCTCGCGGCGGCGGCACTTCTGGTCGAAGCGGCGACGATGGATGGCCACTTCGATCCTGAAGAACGCGATGCCATTCGCTCTGCCCTCGAGGACGGGTTCGGGCTCGACGCGGATGTCGCCGACGAGTTGATCGTCGATGGTGAACAAGCTGCGGCAAGGTCGACGCAGTTGGTTGGCTTTACGCGGGTGATGAAGGATCGCCTCGAGCTAGAGGATCGGGTGAAGCTGATCGAGATGTTGTGGGAGGTCGCCTACGCGGACGGCGAAGTGCACCACTACGAATCGAATCTTGTTCGCCGGGTCGCTGGCCTGCTCTATGTTCCGGACCGCGACAGCGGTGCGGCGCGCAAGCGGGTCGCCGATCGATTGGGCGTAACGGGCGCCGCGACATGAAGCGGGATCGAGGTTAAGGGCCAGGAATCGGGGGTCTCAAACGGAGAATGCCATGACCTACATCGTCATCGAGAACTGCATCAAATGCAAATACATGGATTGCGTCGAGGTCTGCCCGGTCGACTGCTTCTACGAGGGCGAGAACTTCCTCGTCATTCATCCGGATGAGTGCATCGACTGCGGCGTCTGCGAGCCTGAGTGCCCCGCCGAGGCGATCGTCCCCGATACCGAACCCGGTAATGAGAAGTGGCTGGACATCAACACCCAATACGCCCAGGAATGGCCGAACATCACCCGCAAGGGCGAACCTTTGCCGGATGCAGATGAATGGAACGGCAAACCCGACAAGGAAGGTATGCTGAGCGCAAACCCTGGTGCTGGAATGTAAATTCGTTCGTCGGACGCCCCCGGAGATACATCCGGGGGTGTATTTTGCACTGCAATGATGTTATAGTAGGTCGCGCTGGTGCCGGCGGGCCAGCTTTGGTTGTTTCGGGATTTCACATCCGAGCCCAGACCTCACAAGGGTGACAACCGCCTACAATCGATGGGGACTGCATCCGCTTCGCGCCGTGGGGCGCGCAGGTGCGGTCCGATTGCGTACCGCGGCGACACTGGCGGGCGCAGTGCGAGCTTGAGTGAAGAGAGAGAAGAAAAAAATGCCAGCAGAGCTTGAATTCAATCCAGGGGACTACGTGGTCTACCCCACGCACGGTGTGGGGAAGGTGATCTGCATCGAAAGCCGCGAGATCGCCGGCCATGACCTGCAGTTGTTCGTCATTTCCTTCGATCGCGACCGCATGACGTTGCGGGTGCCGGTGCCGAAGGCGTCGACCTCGGGGTTGCGCCGGCTGAGCACGCGGAAGATGATGAACAGCGCGCTGACCACGCTGAGGACCCGGGCCCGGATCAAGCGTACGATGTGGAGCCGCCGCGCCCAGGAGTACGAGGCCAAGATCAACTCCGGCGACCCGGTATCCATCGCCGAGGTCGTCCGCGACCTGCATCGCAACGTCGGCCAGCCCGACCAGTCGTTCAGCGAACGCCAGATCTACGAAACGGCGCTCGACCGCCTGGCTTGCGAACTGGCGGCGTTGGAAAAGATCGACAAGGACAAGGCGACCGCCAAGCTGGAAGGTCTGCTCACCGCAGCCTGACCACGTCCGTAGCGGTCGGATCCCGCCACCCGTCGTCGGCGACGATCGTCGGACCATGCCGGAACAAACCATCTTCGTCACGCTGCCGCCGGGTCGAAAGACCTGGGCGGTGGCGGCCGTGCACGGCGAGGCCCTGCGCCTCGCCGCCCTGCACGCGCGTATCGCCGAGTGCATCGGCGCCAACGACAATCTGGTCTATCTCGGAAATTTCCTAGGCCGGGGCGACGCCGTCGCGGAGACGGTGACCGAACTCCTGTTGTTCCGTCGCCACGTCATGGCCGCCCAGGTCGGTGCCGGAGGCACCATCGCCTACCTGCGTGGCAGCCAGGAGGAGATGTGGCACAAGCTGCTGCAGATCCAGTTCGCGACCAATCCACGCGAAGTATTGGACTGGATGCTGGCGCAGGGCGTCGAACCGACGCTGCGGGCCTACGGCGCCACGGCGACGGAAGCGCGCGATGCCGCGCGCCAAGGTCCGGTGGCTTTGTCGCAGTGGACAAACCGGCTCCGCGCCACCATGCGCGCCGCCGAGGGCCATGATCGGCTGATGAGTGCGCTCCGTCGCGCCGCCTACACCGAAGACCACACGCTCTTGTTCGTCAATGCCGGTATCGATCCGGCGCGACCGCTTTCGGAACAGACGGACACGTTCTGGTGGGGCGGGCGCGACTTCGATCTGATCGACGCCCCGTACGGCGGGTTTGGGCTCGTCGTTCGCGGTTTCGACGCCCGCGGCCAGGGCGTGCGGATCTCCGACAACGCGGCCTCCATCGACGGCGGCTGTGGGGCCGGCGGCCCATTGGTTTGCGTCGGGTTCGGGCCCGACGGCGCTGTCACCGAGGTTATCGAAGCCTGAACACGCAAAACCTCACCATTGTCTCGGGCGGCCAGACAGGCGTCGACCGTGCCGCCCTCGACGTTGCCCTGGAGCTTGGCCTGCCTTGCGGCGGCTGGGTACCGAAAGGGCGCCTTGCCGAGGACGGGCCGATCGACGCGCGTTATCCCATGCGCGAAACCGGCCGCGCCGCACACGCCTGAATGTCCGCGATTCCGATGCCACGCTGGTGCTGACCTGCGGCCACCCGACTGGTGGCACCGCGTTGACCATCGACTTCGCGAAGCGATCCGGATGCCCGTGCCGGGTTCTCGATCTTGACATCGACCCGGATCCGAATGCAGTCCGGACGTGGCTCGATTCGCACCGAGTCCATGTGCTCAACGTCGCTGGACCGCGCGAGAGCACGTCGCCGGGCATCTACGGCACGGCCGCAGAATTCCTGCGGCAAGTCCTCATCGATCGGTGACGATCTTGACCCGCTGGTCAGGTTGTAACCGCGCCCCGTACGGGAGTCCGTTGAGCGCCAGGAACCGCTCCAGCCGATACTCGGCAAATGGCATCTGTTCGGCGAAGGTCTCGGGCGTGTCGCCGGAACGGACGGTGACGATGCGGAGCCTCAGGGGCTTGATCGCGGCGGCCTCGGCCGCGGAGAAGCGCCGGAAGCTGAACGTCGTCCGCTGGAGCTCGGTCGCCAATTGCCCGGTCAATTGGGCGGGCGTGACGAACAGGAACCGGTAGACGCGGTTCTGCCGTTCCTGGATCGCCACGAGACGCACGTCCGAGGTTCCGCTGTTGGTGCGAAGCCTGGCCGCACCCATGGCGCCGTCCATGCTATTGACCGTGATTCGTTCCAGCGACTGCAGGCCCAGGCGTCCACCCCAAACACGCCCGACGTAGTCGCTCATCGACTGCGCCTCGACCACGGCACGCGGATCGGCGGCATCGAAGGCGATAAGCGATTTGCCCGGGCCGCGGGCAACAAGCTGTCGGGCGCTGTTGAACATGACAAATCCCGGCGGTACGCGGAACGCGAAGCCGAGTGCCGGGTGCAGGAAATCCCGGCCGCGGCGGACGCCTTGGCTCGGGTGATCGCCGAACAACATGCCGTCGATGCGGGCAAGGTAGTCCTCTTCGGGCCGCGGACGGGCGATGGCCGTGCCTCGTGCAAGCTGAAACGCCTGGGCGACCCGGTCGCCGGTGCGCGGATGCGAGGCCATGATGCTGAACCGGTTGGCCGCGCCTGGGTCCCCGGCCATGACCGCTTGAAGCTCGGTAAATCCGTCGAGCTTGCGAAAGAAGCTGACCATTGCCGCCGGATCGTAGCCGGCCCGGCTCATGTAGCGGATACCCAGCATATCCGCCTCGAATTCCTGTTCGCGCGAAAAGCCCTGTAGGTAGGCTTGGGCGCCAAAGGCCGCAAGGTCGCCAACGCCCGAAGACGTTCCCGCAGCGGCCCCGGCAGCACCGAGAATGGCGAGGCCGAGATTGGCGACCATCGCCTGGCTGTAATGTTGGGCCGAATGGCGGGCGGTGACGTGGCCGATCTCGTGGGCCAGCACGCTTGCCACCTCGGCCTCACTGTTGGCCAAGGCGAGCAACCCGCGGGTGATGTGGACATAGCCTCCGGGCAGCGCGAAGGCGTTCACCTTTTCGTCGTTCAGAAGGGTGAAGCTGTAGCGGATTTCGGGGAACTCGGTGACCTGAGCGACGGTGGCGCCGATCCGCGTAACGTAGGCGGCAAGCTCTGGATCGTCGTAGCGGCCGCCGAACTGTTTGACCAGTTTGGGGTGTTCCTGCGCGCCGACGCGAACTTCCTCGGCCGGTGACATGAAGGCGGTGAAGCTCCGCTCGCCGGTCGCCGGATTGACCGTACATCCGGTGACAAAGGGCAGCGCGCAGGCGAGGACAAAGGCGGCGAGCAGGCGTCGCATGGCCCCGGATTATGGAGACGGCTCCGCGCCTCGGCAACCCGGCCGCGGGGTCAATCGGCGCCGCTGACGCCGGCCTCGGCGAAGGTTGCCATGCCGCCATGACATGCCGAGGCGGCGCGCAGAACCGCTATCGCCAAGACCGCGCCCGAGGCCTCGCCGAGGCGCATATCCAGGTCAAGGAGCGGATGCTTTCCGAGGCGTTCGAGAAGACGTCGATGCCCTGGCTCAGCCGAGGCGTGGCCGACTTGGCAGTGGTCCAACGCGTCCCCCCGGTAGGCGGCGAGCGGCGCCACCGCCGCCGTACAGACGTAGCCATCGAGGACCACGGGGATGCGCCGCAGCCGGGCGGCAACAGTGGCACCGGCGATCGCCGCCAGTTCCCGCCCGCCCAGCCGGCAAAGCAGATCGACGGCGTCCGTCGATTCCCTTTCGTGCCGGTGCACGGCCCGTGCGACGACCGCCGCCTTGTTGGCCAGTTCCGCGCCGGCGACCCCGGTTCCGGGACCGGTCCACTCCGCGGCCTCACCGCCGAACAGCGCGTGTGCGAGCGCCGCCGCGGACGTCGTGTTGCCGATGCCCATCTCGCCGAGGCAGAGCACGTCGGTGCCGTCGCCGACCGCGTCGATGCCGGCGTTGATCGCCGCGACACAGGCGGACTCGTCCATGGCCGCCGCGTGGGTGAAGTCGGCCGTCGGGCGGTCGAGGTCGAGTGCGGTGACACCGAGGTCGACGCCGAACGCTTGGCAGAGCTGATTGATTGCCGCGCCTCCGGCCTCGAAGTTGGCCACCATCTGCACCGTGACCTCGGCCGGGAAGGCCGAGACGCCCTGCGCCGCGACCCCGTGGTTGCCGGCGAACACCCGCGCCGCTGGCCGCTCGACTGTCGGCGGATGACGTCCCTGCCAGGCGGTGAGCCACGCCGAAACCGCTTCCAGCCGGCCCAGCGAGCCGGGTGGTTTTGTAAGCTGCGGCTCCCGTGCCGCCGCGGCTTCGGCGGACAGCGTGTCCGGTCCCGGCAAGGCATGGAGCAAGCGACGGAAATCGTCGAGGCTTTGGATACGGGTTTTCGTCGCTTCGGTCATCCGGTGTTCCTCTTTCAAGCCGGCTCCCCTATAACCGATTGCCACGTCAGTTACCCCATCGAAATCACGGATTCTCATGCCGGACCCCGCCGACAGTCCATCATCGACCGCCTCTGCCGCCGGCTGGGGCCGGGACCTGAGGATCGCCGCCGGGTTCCTCACGCGTCTGCCGGTGGCGCCGAAGGACATTGCTGCCGAGGGCGGTTCGCTCGCCCGGGCGATGGCACTGTTTCCGATCATCGGTGCCGGTATCGGTGCGTTCGGCGGCCTCGTACTGCTCGCCGGCTTCGAGCTGGGGTTCGGGCCGCTGGCCAGCGCCTTCCTGGCGGTCGCGGCGACGGTGGCGATCACCGGCGCTCTGCACGAGGATGGGCTCGCCGACGTCGCCGACGGCCTCGGTGGCGGCAGCGACCGCGAAGCCCGATTGCGCATCATGCGCGACAGCCGCACCGGCGCTTACGGGGTGCTGGCCATCGTCTTCAGCGTCGGCCTCAGGGTGAGCCTGCTGTCGGCGTTCTTCACCCCGGGCGAGGCGGCATTGGCGCTGATCGCCGTCGGGGCGCTGTCACGGGCGCCGATGGCGCCGATGGCCTATCTGATGGGGCCGGCGCGGACCGACGGGCTCGCCGCTGCGGCCGGGCGGCCGGATCGGACCGCCGTCGCCATCGCCAAGATCAGCGCCTTGGTCATCGCCCTGGTGATCATCGATGTCTGGGCCGCGATCGTCGCCGCCATTGCTGTCGCCGTTGCCGCCGGTTGGATCGCGATCCTCGCCGCCCGCCGGCTCGGCGGTCACACGGGCGACGTCTTCGGCGCCGCCCAGCAGGTCTCGGAGATCGCCGCACTCGCGACCATCGTCGCCATGCAATGACCGGCGCTGGGGGAGCGACAACACGCTGGTGGTGGGTGCGCCACGCGCCGGTACCCGGCCACTTGGGCCGGCTGTACGGGGCCATGGACGTCGATTGCGATACGTCGGACGCGGCTGCCTTTCGCGTCCTGGCGGCGCGCCTTCCCGAGGATGCGGTGTGGGTGACAAGCCCGCTCAAGCGGACCGCCCAGACCATGGCGGCGATCGCCGACGCCGCTGGATTTTCGCTCCCCGACCCGATCGTCGCGGATGACCTCGCCGAGCAGAATTTCGGCCTCTGGCAGGGGCTCAAGTGGGGCGATATGGACGCCGCCGACCCCGAGGCGTACCGGGCCTTCTGGACCGATCCGACCCGTTCGGCGCCGCCGGGCGGCGAAAGCTTCGCCGACCTCATCGCCCGCACCCGGAAGGCCATCGAACGGCTGACCGCCGAGCATGCCGGCCAAGACATCGTCAGCATCGGCCACGGCGGCACCATTCGAGCGGCGGTGGCGGTCGCGTTGGGACTCGATCCGGCCGCGGCAATGGCGGTCGTTGTCGACAACCTGTCGCTCACCCGCCTCGATCACGTCGCCGCCGGCCTGCTCGGAGGCCACGACGGCCTGTGGCGAGTGGAGTGCGTCAACGTCCCGGCGCTGGATTCCTGATTTGCGGCCGTGCTAGGTTGCGGCCCCGTGCCGAGACAGGGAAGCTGGTGCGCGGTCGTTATGTCCGCAAGTCCGGCGCTGCCCCCGCAACTGTGAGCAGCGAGGCCGCGGCAAGGAACGCCACTGGCGCCCCCGATACCGGGCGCCGGGAAGGCGCCGCGGCCGATGAACCGAAGCCAGGAGACCTCCCCGGCACACCGGCGTCAACGATCCTCGGGTGGAGGAAAACGGCCCCGTGCCCGCAAACGATCTTCCCTTACCGTCAGTGACCTTGGTCCTTGGAGGCGCACGTTCGGGCAAGAGCGCCTACGCCGAGAGTCTGATCGAGGCCGTAGGTAGCGGCACCTATCTGGCGACGGCGGAAGCGGGCGATGCCGAAATGGCCGAGCGCATCCGCCGTCACCGCGAACGCCGGGGCGAGGGGTGGGAGACCGTGGAAGAAGCGCTGGATCTCGCCGGCGCTCTGGCCGGCCACGCCAAGCCCGACCGTCCGGTGCTGGTGGATTGCCTGACTCTCTGGCTCTCCAACGTGATGGGCGCCGGCCGCGACGTCGAAGCCGACTGCCGCGCCCTGACCGATGGTCTCGGCGATCTGGCCGGTCCGGTGGTCCTGGTGTCCAACGAAGTCGGCCTCGGGCTCGTCCCCGAAACGCCGATCGGGCGGGCCTTTCGCGATCACGCCGGCCGGCTCAACCAATCCATTGCCGCGCGGGCCGACCGGGTGGTGTTCGTCGCCGCCGGCCTTCCAATGGTGCTCAAGAACGGAACCCAATGAGATGAAGATCCCCGCCACCGTGATCACCGGATTCCTTGGCGCCGGCAAGACGACGCTGATCCGCCATCTGATCGAGAACGCCGGCGGGCGGCGTCTCGCTCTGGTGATCAACGAGTTCGGCGACCTCGGCATCGACCGCGAACTGCTGCTCGGTTGCGGCGTCGAGGGTTGTGGCGAGGACGACATCGTCGAGCTGCCCAACGGCTGTATCTGTTGTACCGTCGCCGACGAGTTCCTGCCGACCATGGAGATGCTGCTCGACCAGCCCGAGCCCCCCGACCACATCGTCATCGAGACCTCCGGCCTAGCGCTGCCGAAGCCGCTGGTCAAGGCGTTCAACTGGCCGGAGATCCGCTCCCGCGTCACCGTCGACGGGGTTATCGCGGTGATCGATGGGCCAGCGGTGGCGGAGGGTCGATTCGCCGAGGACCCGGCAGCAGTACAGGCCGAACGCGAGGCCGATCCGGCGCTGGAGCACGAGTCGCCGCTGGAAGAGGTCTACGAGGACCAGCTGGGCTGCGCCGATCTGGTGGTGTTGAACAAGGCCGATCTGTTGGGCGCGGACGGCGTCGAGCAGGTCCGCGCCGAGATGCGGGACGCGGTGCGGCCGGCAACCAAGGTGGTGAGCGCGACCAACGGCGCCCTCGATCCCCGCGTCGTCCTCGGTCTTGGGGCGCATGCCGAGGACGATCTCGATGCTCGGCCCTCGCACCACGACGGCGTGGACGGCGAGCACGACCACGACGACTTCGAGAGTTTTGTCTGTGAGCTCGACCCCGTGAATGACCCGGCGGCGTTGGAGGACCGTATCCGCGCCGTCGCCGCCGAGCACGACGTACTCAGGGTCAAGGGGTTCGTCGACGTTCCGGGCAAAGGGATGCGCCACGTGGTGCAGGCGGTCGGCGACCGCATCGAGCGCTATTTCGACCGCCCGTGGAAGCCCGACGAGCCGCGCCAGGGCCGCCTCGTCGTCATCGCCGAGAGGGGCACCGACGCCGCCGCCGTGCGGGCGGCCCTGGTCGGTTAAATGCATCTCCTTGCAGCCCAGCCGGGGACGGTTTCCGACGGCACCGAGGCGGTCGACCTCGGTCAGTCGCCCGGCGACATCGCCTTCCTCTCAGCCGCCGACACCGAGCTTGCCTGCATGGCGGCGGCGCGGGCTCGGCTGCCGGAGAACGGGTTCCCCAGCCTGCGGCTCGCCAGCCTGCTGCATCTCGGCCACCACATGTCGGTGGACCTCTACGTCGAGGCGACGCTCACCGGCGCCCGGCTCGTCGTCGTCCGCATCCTCGGCGGACGGGGCTACTGGGACTACGGCGTCGAGCAGGTGGGCGGGCTCTGCCGCGAGCGGGGCGTTCCGGTGGCGTTCCTGCCGGGCGACGACCAGCCCAATCCCGAACTGGCTGCGGCTTCGACGGTGCCGGCCGAAGCCTGGCATCGGCTCTGGCAGTACTGCGTCCACGGAGGCGTCGACAACGCCGTCGATTTTCTTCGCTTCGCCGCCTCGCTGGTCGGCACCGAGAGCGAGTGGCGCGAGCCGCGGCCGCTGCTACGCGGGGGACCGTACTCGCCGGGCGCCGCACATCCCGATCTCAATGCCGTGCGAGCACAATGGCGGGACAGGCAACCGCTGGCGGCGCTGGTGTTCTACCGGGCGCTGGTGCAAGCGGGTAATCTCGCTGCGGTCGATGCACTGATCGCCGGGCTTGCCGAGGCTGGGCTTAACGTGCTGCCGGTCTACGTCGCCAGCCTGAGGGACCCGGTGGCGGCGGCGACGCTCGAGGAATTGCTGTCCGAGGCGCCCGCCGACGTCATCGTCAACGCGACCGGCTTCGCCGTCTCGGCGCCGGGCACCGGACGCGTCGAGACGCCGTTGGATGCCTGCGGCGCGCCGGTGATCCAGGCGGTGTTCTCGGGCGGTAACGAACCGGGATGGCGCGAGACGACGCGCGGCCTCTCGGCGCGCGACATCGCCATGAACGTGGCGCTCCCCGAGGTCGATGGCCGCATCGTTTCGCGCGCCGTCTCGTTCAAGGGCCGCGCCCGGCGGGATGCCCTCACCGAAACCGATATCGTCGCCTACGAGCCGGTCGCCGACCGTGTGGTCTTCGTTGCCCAACTGGCGGCCAACTGGGCGAAGCTTCGCCGCACGCCGGCTGCCGAGCGGCGTGTGGCCCAGGTGCTCGCCAACTACCCCAACCGGGACGGCCGCATGGGCAACGGCGTCGGCCTCGACACCCCGGCCGGCACGGTCAACGTGCTGAACGCGCTTAGCCAGCACGGCTACCGGATCGAGGACGCTCCGGCCACCGGCCGTGAGCTGGTCGATCGTCTCGCCGCCGGACCGACCAATGACCACCGCCGCCTCGGCGAACGGGACGTACGCGAGACCCTCTCCCTCGCTGACTATTCGGCGTTCTTCGCCGCGCTTCCCCGCGCCGTGCAGGACCAAGTGATCGAGCGCTGGGGCCCACCCGAGACCGATCCCTTTTACCTCCCCGGCGAGCTGGACTGCGGGCGGTTCGCCATCCCAGCCTTCCGCTGCGGCAACGTTGCCATCGGCCTGCAGCCGGCGCGGGGCTACAACATCGATCCGTCTTCCACCTACCACGATCCGGACCTGGTGCCGCCCCACGGCTATTTCGCCTTCTACGCTTGGGTGGCGCAGGCGTTCGGGGCGCACGCCGTCGTCCACATGGGCAAGCACGGCAATCTGGAATGGCTGCCGGGCAAGGCCCTGGCGCTGTCGGCCGAGTGCTTTCCCGAGGCGGCGCTGGGGCCGCTGCCGCATCTCTATCCGTTTATCGTCAACGATCCCGGCGAGGGCACCCAGGCCAAGCGCCGCGCCGCGGCGGTGATCATCGATCACCTGACGCCGCCGCTCACCCGCGCTGAAAGCTACGGGCCGCTGCGTGACCTCGAACGGCTGGTCGACGAGTACTACGAGGCCGCCGGCGTCGATCCCCGCAGGCTGCGCGTGCTCAGGGAAGAGATCCTGTCGCTCTGCCGGGTCACCGGCCTCGATGCCGACTGCGGCATCATCGACGATGACGACGAGGACGCGGCGCTCGCTAAGCTGGATGCTTATCTCTGCGAACTCAAGGAGATGCAGATCCGCGACGGCCTCCACGTGTTCGGCGAGGCGCCCGCCGGCACGGCCCTCCGCGACCTGCTCGTCGCCCTCGCCCGCGTGCCAAGGGGAGCCGGCGAGGGCGGCGATGCGTCCATCACTCGTGCACTGGCTGCAGACCTCGCTCTCGACTTCGATCCCCTCGATTGCGCCATGGCCGAGCCGTGGACCGGACCACGGCCGAATGCTTTGAACGGCAACGGCAGTGTCTGGCGTAGCACGGGCGATACCGTCGAGAGGTTGGAAGGGCTTGCGGCATCGCTGGTCGAGAGGTCCACTGAGATAGATCCCGACTGGCAACGTACCAACGCGGTACTGGCCCAGATCGATGGGGCCTTGCGCCCGGCGGTCGAAGCCTCGGGCGCGGCGGAGATCGACGGCCTGTTGACCGGACTCGACGGGCGCTTTGTCGACCCCGGTCCTTCTGGGGCGCCAACCCGCGGCAAGCCGGACGTGCTGCCGACGGGGCGGAACTTCTATTCCGTTGACACCCGCACGGTACCGACGCCGGCGGCGTGGACGCTGGGCTGGAAGTCGGCGAGCCTGCTGATCGAGCGTCACACCCAGGAGCACGGCGCCTTTCCCCGTACCATGGCGCTGACCGCCTGGGGCACCTCCAACATGCGCACCGGCGGTGACGACATCGCCCAGGCGCTGGCGCTGATCGGCGCCCGGCCGACCTGGGACTCGGCTTCGCGCCGGGTCACCGGCTTCGAGGTCATGCCGGCGTCGGTTCTGGGCCGGCCGCGGGTCGACGTGACGCTCCGGGTTTCCGGGTTCTTCCGCGACGCCTTCCCGGGATTGATGGACCTGTTCGACTCGGCGGCGCGGGCGGTGGCGGCCCTCGACGAACCGGACGCCGACAACCCTCTGGCGGCGCGGGCCCGCGACGAGCGCGCGGCGCTCGTCGCGTCGGGACTCAGCGAGACCGAGGCGGCCGAGCGCGCGGGTTTCCGCGTCTTCGGCTCCCAGCCGGGCGCCTACGGCGCTGGCCTGCAGGCGCTGATCGACGAACGCGGCTGGCAGACCGACACCGACCTCGCCCGCACCTACGTCGCCTGGGGAGGCTACGCCTACGGTTCCGGCGCCGAAGGAAGGGCAGCGCACGGGTTGTTCGAGACCAGACTCGCCGCGGTCGAGGCGGTGGTGCAGAACCAGGACAACCGCGAGCACGACATCCTCGATTCCGACGACTACTACCAGTTCGAAGGCGGAATGACGGCGGCCGTGCGCGTCATCTCTGGCGCCCAGCCGGCGGTCTATCACGCCGACCACTCCCGACCCGAGACGCCGAAGGTGCTGACCCTCGCCGAGGAGGTCGCCCGGGTCGTCCGCGCCCGTGTGGTCAATCCGAAGTGGATTGCCGGCGCCATGCGCCACGGCTACAAGGGCGCCTTCGAGATGGCGGCGACGGTGGACTACTTGTTCGCCTTCGCCGCGACGGCGCACTGCGTCGCCGACCACCACTTCGACGCGGTGTTCGACGCCTATCTCGGCGATGACGCGGTGCGCGACTTCCTCGCCGATGCCAACCCGGCGGCTCTCAGGGAGATGAGCGAACGCCTGACCGAGGCCCAGGAGCGCGGTCTCTGGCGGCCAAGGCGCAACGATACTTACGAGAGGCTGCAATCACTGGCGTCTCAATAAGCGTCGTAAACACGCCGCTAATCGACATAGTCGTGTCGTTTTTTTTCTGTACAATTCCAACGAGAGTTCGTGCCGGTTTTGCCGCGGTCATTGAGGCCGTCACCGGCGCGCAGGGGAGGTACGGACATGAACCACGGCAACATTTCTTTGAACACGGCTAAGGGCATCAAGGCGCTTCGCAAGCGGATCGAGGGCCAGAAGCAAAAAAAACCCATCGTCAAAGCTGGACGAGTCCCTCAACGTCGCGACCTGGAATATCCGCGAGTTCGGCAAGAAAAGGCGCTGGACGGAATCCATCCACCTGATCGCCGAGATCATCTCGCAGTTCGACCTCGTTGCGATTACCGAACTGCGCTCGAATCTGGGCGATCTTCGGCGGGTGCTCGATGTCCTTGGGCCCTACTGGGACGTGATCTATTCGGACTACACACAGGACTATGGCGGCAATTGGGAGCGGTTCGCCTATGTCTACGACCGTCGGATGGTGGCGTTCACCGGTTTGGCGGCGGAAGCCGATCCGTTCCGCAAAAAGACTTCGGACGGGCGTTGGATGCCGAGCGAGACATGGTGGCGCAGCCCTTATATGGCCTCGTTCCGCGCCGGCAACTTCGACTTCGTGCTGCTGTCGGTTCACATCCGCTGGGGCGACAAGGCCTCCGATCGAATCCGGGCGCTCGAGATGCTGGCGAAATGGGTCGACAAGCGGCGCAAGCACAAGGACGTCAGCGACAAGGACATCATCGTCCTGGGCGACTTCAACATCCCCAAGGTCGGCGACAAGCTCTACGAGGCCGTTACGTCAAAGGGGCTCCGCATGCCGAAAGCGCTCGAGGGCCTGCCCAACCAGGATGCGACAACCAACCTGGCCGGCAACAAGCGATATGACCAGATCCTCCACTACCCCCGCATCACCAAGACATTCACCAACCATGCCGGTGTGCTGGACTTCTACAAAGGAAGTTGGAATGCGCTATTCCCCGGACGCAATCCGACCAAAGCCGCTGGCACCTATCAGCTTTCCGATCACCTGCCTTTGTGGGTGCAGCTCGACACCTGGACGGATGACGAGGAACTCGATCAGCTGATCGCCAAGCGCCAGAAGGCGGCCGCGCGTGCACGGAGCCGCCAGTAGCCCGGCAGGGGAGACGGAACGAAAGATCCCGAGCCCGAGCAGGCGGGAGAATAGTGGCGTAGCGTCCAATGAAAAACGGACGCCCGCACCGGATGTAACACCGCTATCTGGATTCCGCCGCCACCACCTCAAGTATCTCGGTGCCGTAGCGTTCCAACTTGGCGGCACCGATGCCGGGGAGGCGGGCCAGTTCGTGGCGATGGCGCGGGCGGGCACGGGCGATCTCGATCAGGGTCGAGTCGTGGAAGATCATGTAGGGCGCGATGCCCTGGTCGCGGGCCAGTTCCAGCCGCCGCGCGCGTAGCGCCTGGAACAGGGCTCCGTCTTCGGGGTGTTCGAGGGCGGCGCGGCCGCGGGGCGCCTTGGCGGCTTTTTTCGGCCTTGACCGTCCGGCGTCCCTGCGCAGCTCGATCGGCTGCTCGCCGCGCAGCACCGGCCGGCTGTCGGGGCCGAGTCTCAGGCCTCCGTGCCCTTCGGTATCGACGGACAGCAGGCCAGCAGCGACGAGCTGGCGGAAGATGGATTGCCATTCTTGGCGGGTGAACTCCTGGCCGATGCCCCAGGTAGACAGCCGGTCGTGGCCGAACCGGGTGATCTTCTCGGTGCCGCCACCCCTGAGAACGTCGATGACGTGGGCCGTACCGAAGCGCTGGCCGGTTCGGTAGACGCAGCTCAGCGCCTTTTGCGCCGCCTCGGTACCGTCGAAGGTCTCGACCGGCTCCAGACAGGTGTCGCAGTTGCCGCACGGATCGGCGAGCATCTCGCCGAAATAGCCGAGCAGCACCTGGCGGCGGCACGTGGCGGTCTCGCAGTAACCGAGAAGGGCGTTGAGCTTCTGCCGCTCGACCTGCTTCTGGCGCTCTGGCGCTGCCGAGGCCTCGATGAACTGCAACTGGCGCACCAAGTCCTGAGTGCCGTAGACCATCCAGGCGTCGCTGGGCAGGCCGTCGCGCCCGGCGCGCCCCGTCACCTGGTAGTAGGCTTCGAGGCTTTTCGGCAGATCCAGGTGGGCGACAAAGCGCACGTCGGGCTTGTCGATGCCCATGCTGAAGGCGATGGTCGCGACCATCACGACGCCGTCCTCCTTGACGAACCGCTCTTGGTGGTCGGCTCGGGCCGCGGCGTCCAGTCCGGCGTGATACGGGAGCGCTGCGATTCCCTCGGCAGCCAGCCAGGCGGCGGTGTCCTCCACCTTGCCCCGCGTCGCGCAGTAGACGATGCCGGCATCGCCGTCGTGCTCAACACGGAGGAAATCGAGCAGCGGAGCGCGCCCGTTTTCCTTCGGCAGCACGCGATAGCGGATGTTGGGCCGGTCGAAGCCGGCGACGAACACACGGCCGTCCTCCAGTTCCAGCCGCTCGGCGATGTCTCGCCGGGTCGGCCCGTCGGCGGTGGCGGTGAGCGCGATCCGGGGAATATCGGGGAACCGCTCGTGCAGCACCGTGAGCTGGCGGTACTCGGGCCGGAAGTCGTGGCCCCACTGGGACACGCAATGGGCCTCGTCGATGGCGAACAGCGCCAGTTCGCAGGCTTCCAGGTGGTTGAGGAACGGCTCGGTCAGCAGCCGCTCCGGCGAAACGTAGGCCAGATCGAGGGCACCGGTCCGCATCTGCCGTTCGGCCTCGCGGGCTTCGGCCGGCGCCATCGACGAATTGATCGCCGCCGCCCGCACGCCGAGTTGGCGGAGCGCCGTCACCTGGTCCTGCATCAGCGCGATCAGCGGCGAGACGACCACGGCACAACCCGGACGTGCCATCGCCGGCACCTGATAGCACAGCGACTTGCCGCCGCCGGTCGGCATCAGCACCAGCGCGTCGCCGCCGCCGATGACGTGATCGATGATCTCCGCCTGCTGGCCGCGAAAGCACTCGAAGCCGAAAACCGTCTTCAGGGTTTCAAGGGGCGCCGGACCCATGGTTTGGCTATAGCCAAGGTTGTACCGCTCGACAACGGTGGGGCGAATCGCCAAGCCGCCGCGCCGCTTGGGACTGTTCGGCGCTCGCCCGTTCTGCTATTGCCGGGGCGAATCGGACCACGGAGGAAGCGCCATGAGCGACGCCGACGACGCCCGCCATGCCGAGAAAATGGCCAAGAAGAAAGCCGCTCGCGACAAGATCATCGCCACCAAGACCGAGGAACGCGGGTTGCTGATCGTCCATACCGGCAAGGGCAAGGGCAAGTCGACGGCGGCGATGGGCATGGCCATGCGCTGCATCGGCCACGGCATGCGGGTCGGCATCGTGCAGTTCGTCAAGGGCGTGTGGGCGACCGGCGAGCGCGACGTTCTGGCAAAGTTTCCCGAGCTTTGCGACATCCGCTCCATGGGCGAGGGATTCACCTGGGAAACCCAGGACCGTCAGCGCGACATCGCCGCCGCCCGCCAGGCCTGGGAGATGGCGAAAGCGATGATCGCCGATCCGGCCTACAGCATGGTCATCCTCGACGAGCTCAACATCGTCCTTCGGTATGACTACCTCCCGATCGATGAGGTCATCGCGGCGTTGAAGGCCAAACCTCGCGACCTGCACGTCGTCGTCACCGGCCGCAACGCCAAGGACGAACTGATCGAAGCCGCCGACCTGGTCACCGAGATGGCCATGGTCAAGCACCCGTTCCGATCCGGTGTGAAGGCGCAGGTGGGAGTGGAATTTTAACCTTTTCCGGGTATCGCGAGGCTTAAGCGACTCCGTCCCCGGGAAGGGAGATCCACGATGACTCATCCATTTCGTCTTGCCGTTTTGGCGATTTCGGCCATCGGCCTCGCCGCCTGCGCGCTGTCGGTGCCGCCCAGCACCCAATCCGAGTCCCTGGTCGAAAAGGCCCGCACTACTGTCGAAGCATTCAAGCAGCGCGCCGAACCGCCCAATGACATCTTTCGCGCCGAACTGCGCAATGCCCGCGGCATCGTCGTGCTGCCCGGCGTGATCAAGGGCGGACTGTTCGTCGGCGCCGAAGTCGGCGACGGTGTGCTTTTCGCTCGCGACGACACCGGAGCCTGGGGCTATCCAGCGTTCTACACCCTGGGCGCCGGCAACGTCGGCATCCAGATCGGCGCCGAGGCGTCCGAGGTCGTCCTGGTGCTGCGCAGCGACGAGGCGGTTGCGGCAGTGGTCAACCACCAGGGCAAGTTGGGCGCCGAACTGGAAGTCACTGGTGGCACCGTCGGCGCGGGAATTGGCGCGGCGACAACGGCCAATGTCGGCGCCGACATCGTCGCCTTTTCCAAGGGAGCGGGCTTGTACGGCGGAGGCGTCATCGAAGGCGCAGTGCTGGCCCGGCGCAAGGACCTCAACGAGGGATACTACGGTGCCGGTGCGACGCCGCAGGCGATCGTCCTGGAACGCAAACATACCAATGCCCACGCCGACATCCTCAGGAACGCGCTTGCCGTCAACTGACGATCCTCACCCGTATGGGACCGCCCGTGCCCTGATGTTCCAGGGCACGGGTTCGGACGTCGGCAAATCACTGATCTGTGCCGGGCTGTGCCGGGCCTATGCGCGCCGCGGCCTCTCCGTCCGACCCTTCAAGCCGCAGAATATGTCCAACAACGCCGCCGTCACCGCCGACGGCGGCGAGATAGGCCGTGCCCAGGCATTGCAGGCGCGGGCCTGCGGCATCCAGCCGCTGACCGACATGAACCCGGTGCTGCTGAAGCCGCAGACCGACATCGGCGCCCAGGTCGTTGTGCAAGGGCGCATCCACGGCAACGCCCGGGCGCGGGACTACCAGGCGCTGAAGTCGGAGTTGCTGCCGCGCGTTCTCGAGAGTTTCGGCCGTGTTTCCGCCGGTGCCGACCTGGTAGTGATCGAAGGCGCCGGCAGCCCTGCCGAGGTAAACCTGCGGGTCAGCGACATCGCCAACATGGGTTTCGCCGAGGCCGCCGACGTGCCGGTGGTGCTGGTCGGGGACATCGACCGTGGCGGTGTCATCGCCGCCATCGTCGGCACCTGGACGCTGATTACCGAAGCCGAACGTGCCCGGCTCCGCGGGTACATCATCAACAAGTTCCGCGGCGACGTGTCGCTGTTCGACGATGGCCTACAAATCATCACCGAACGCACCGGTCTGGCGAGTTTCGGAGTGGTGCCCTGGTTCGCCGACGCACGGCGGCTTCCGGCCGAGGATGCGGTCGCCGTCGAGCGCCACCGCCCGTCCGGCCGCGAAGCACCGATCCGCGTCGCCGTGCCGCTGCTGTCGCGGATTGCCAATTTCGACGACCTCGACCCGTTGATCGCCGAACCGGATGTCGAGGTCGACTTCATTGCCGCCGGTGGCCCGCTGCCCGGAGATGCCGACCTGATCGTGTTGCCGGGTTCGAAGGCGACCATCGGCGACCTCGCTTTCCTGCGTGCCCAAGGATGGGATGTCGACATCGCGGCGCATGTTCGGCGGGGCGGCACCGTGGTCGGGCTTTGCGGCGGCTACCAGATGCTCGGGACGTTGGTCCGCGATCCCGGCGGCATCGAGGGTCCGGTCGGCGAAGCCAAGGGCCTCGATTTGCTCGACCTGGAGACCACACTCACCGACAACAAGACGCTAACCGAAGCCTCGGCGATTGAGGCGGTGACCGGCGAGGAGGTCTACGGGTACGAAATGCATGTCGGCCAGACGTCAGGTGCCGGGCGGGGCCGTCCGATGCTTTGGCTCGGTGAGCGGTCCGATGGTGCCGTATCCGCCGACGGTCGGGTCATGGGCTGCTACCTGCACGGCCTGTTCGCTGCAGATGGATTTCGGCGGGCATTCCTTGGCCGATTGGGCGCGGCGGCGGGAACCGGCATTTCCTATGACGTCGAGGTCGAGAGCACACTGGACTCCCTGGCCGAACACCTCGAGGCCCACCTTGATCTCGATCGGCTGCTTGCCGCGGCGGGATGAGCCGTCGGGCCCTCGATCACACCGAACCCCATCGCAGCACAAACAGGTCGCCGTCCTCGGATCCACCGGCACTTCTGCGGATTTCGACGCGCTCGCACAGGTCGATAGAGAACCCGTTCTCGTCGGCAAGCTGGCCAACATAGGACCGGCTGTGCTGATAGCGGCCTGTCTCGACGAGCCGGAACGATCCGCCGTCAAAGCGCTCAACCGAGAACACGAACACGCCTGACGGGTTGAGCGCCGCGGCAACAGCGGCGAACAGCGGCCCGAGATCGCCGATATAGATGAACAATTCTGCCGCGATGACGAGGTCGTAGCCCATCCTGGCGGTCGCCGGGCGCGCCAGATACGCAACCACGTCACCGACATCGAGCGAATCGTAGACGCCTTTTTCGCTGCCGCGCTCGATCATCCGCGGCGACAAATCGACGCCGTGGATCTCGGCGGCAATGTCGCGAATGGCCTCTCCGACAAGACCCGTCCCGCAGCCGAGATCGAGGGTGCGGGCAAAAGCCGGCTCATTGGCGGCTAGACGTTCGAGGGCACCCCGCATCTTTAGCGGCACGGCATAGTCCAACTCGTTGACGAGGTGGTCGTCAAATCGGTTTGCATAGCCGTCGAACAGCTCTCTCACGTACATTTCTGGCGCACAGTCGGTCGTTTCACCGCCCAGTGCGGCGACCATGTGTCGAGCCGACTCGTTGGCGGGATCCAACTCAACCGTCTTGCGATAGGCCGCCAGCGCGTCATCCGTTCGTCCGATGTCCTTCAACACGCTGGCTAGATTCTTGTAGCCATTCGCGAAACCCGGATCGCAGCCGATCGCCGCCCGGTAGCAGTCAAGGGCTTCGTCCAGATGCCCCAGGTGCTTGAGCGACGTTCCCATGTTGTTGAGGGCGTCTGTAAACCGCGGGTTCAAGCCGATGGCTGTCCGAAAGCATTCGATCGCCTTGGCGAGTTCGCCGACGTCCTTGAAGGCGTTCCCAAGATTGTAATGGAAGTGCGGTTCTTGCGGGGCCAGCCGGATGGCCCTCGACATCAGCTCGATCGCCTCGTCGGCGTCACCTGACTGAAGGGCAACGGCGCCGAGAAGGTGGCAGGCGTGGGCGTCGTCGGGCCACTCCCTCAGCATCCGGCGATAGATGATTTCCGCCCGGTCCAAACGGCCGGCTTGGTGATGCGCCAACCCCTCCCGCAGGGCCGCGTCGCGCGACATGGGCGCTAACCCGTAACCTCGGAGCGGAAGTCCTCGTATTTGCCGTTGGCGGCTTTCGGAATGTCGTCGACGTACTCAATCGGGAAGGCGAAGCGGTGTCCGATCTCGTCGGTGAGTGCCGCGCGCAGGGCCTCCTCCTTGGCGGCGTCGAACGGAGCGTCCACGACCAGCCGCACCACGATTTCGTCGACGCTACGCTGGATGAGCTGAATCTGCCTGTAGTCGAATCGCTCGGCCATGACTCCATAACGCAACGCCGGCCATTTTCGGTTGCCGTCCGGCAATGTCATCATGTTGCGTGTCCGGCCCATGATCTGCGTGAGCACCGGCAGCGCGCGGCCGGTCGGGCAGGGGTCGCCGACCTCAGCGTGATCGCCGATATCGTAACGGACCAGCGGTGTCGCGAAGTTGTGCAGGTCCGTCACCACGACACGCCCCACGCTGCCCGGCGGGCACGGCATCCCCGCGTCGTCGAGCACCTCCACATAGACGCTCTCGGCTTGGACCAGATAGTGGTCGTAGCCGGGGCATTGCAGCGCGATGATCCCAACCTCCTGGGAGCTGTACGTGTCGACGATGGGCACCCCCCAGTGTTCGCGACAGGCGTCGCGATGTTCGCTGGTGACGATCTCGCCCAGGGTTGCGACCTGCTGCAGCTTGGACAAGCGGACGCCCTTTTCGCGGGAGCGCTCGATCAGTGTAAGGACGTTGGAGGGATAGGTGAGCAGGTACGCGGGATTCAGTTTGGCAAGCCAGGCAAGCTGGTCGTCAACGGTTTTGCTGATATCGAACCGGAACATCCCTCCTCGGCCGAAGGCTGGAGCCCAGGCGATCGGCTTTTTCGTCGCATCAGGGACTCTGTCCTTGTCCTTCAAAACCTGGATGGCGGCGACGGTGGCGGAAAAACCGCGGCCGTGCCACAGATGCAGGCGCATATTGAGCGTGCCAAGGAACATCCCCGTCATTTGCGTGCCCTTGAGTCTCACGGGCGTGCCCGTGGATCCCGACGTGTAAACATCGAAAGGCTTGCCGTGTCCCTTGGGCAGCGAAGAGCTGATGATCGATTTCCCCTCGTCTTGCAGGTCACGTCGGCGAAGAAGCGGCACGTTACGCAGGTGTTCCGGCGTCAGGGCGCCCGGCTTGATGCCGCGCAGCATGGCCAGGCGATTTCGGTAGAACGCGCAGGTCTTGGCGGCGTGTGCGAGCAGCAGTTCCATCTGGCGCATTTGCAAGGCGACCAACGTTTCCGGCGAGGACCATTGGCTCAGTTCGAGCTGTTGCAACAGCGCCAGCATCACCGCGTCGGCGCCGCTGGAGATGGCCGGCCAGCCGATTCCCGGAACCGACGAACGGGGAATCGGAACAGTCCGCGTGGCCGGACGTGCGGTGAAGCGGGAAAGGTCACTGTCCATCGGTCCATTATGGTTGGCGGAGGCAATGGCGCGCAATGCGCTCGGGCGGGGCGCTTACGCACCTTCGCCGGATGGGATAAGAAGGAACCATGAAGGATGCGAAGGGGGCGGGAACGGGTGAGGCTGGCGCGCTCCGAGGCGCGGAACGGAAGCTCGTCTTGCTCGTCAACGGGCTGCACGCCAAATCCGGCGGCGGTGTCACCTACCTGGCCAATGTGCTGCCATTGATCGCCGCCGAACCCGATGTCGAAGTCCATCTCTGTCTTCACCGCAACCAACGAGACCTTCCGTTGGGTGGCGGCGACGCGATTCGGAGGCACGTCTTTGATTTCCGTACGGGATTTTGGCGGCTCCTCGTCCGCGAGCAGATCGAGGTGCCGCGCTTGGCGCAGGAAATCGGTGCCGATGTCGTGTTCTGGCCCGCCAACTACGGGCCGCTGTAGGCGCGCCACTCTGTGATCCTGCTGCGCAACGCCCTCGATGTCGCCGGTGTCGAGCGCCGCCCGTTGAAGGCGGCGTACTGGGCGCTGTTGAAGTGGGCGACGGCGGCATCGCTGAGGACCTGCCGGCGGGCCATCGCGGTCTCCAAGTATGCCGCCGGCGCTGCTGCCGGTCCGGTATCCGAGCGAATGCGCCGCCGCATCACCGTCGTGCCCCACGGAGTCGGTCCGCCGTTCTCGCCGCGATCGCCCGAAACCGACCGCGAGCCGTTCGTGCTCGCGGTCTCCGATATCTATGTCCAGAAGAACCTGACGACCCTCGTCGGGGCGTTTGCCTCTCTCGCCGGCACCCGGCCGGAACTCAGCTTGAGGATCGCCGGGCGGCCGGTGGATGAGGACTACTTCGCGTCGTTGCGGCGCACGGTTTCAGACCTGAATCTGGATGATCGGGTCGTGTTCCTCGGCCACGTGGAAACGGAAGATCTCGCGAAGCTCTACCGCCGATGCACGGTGTTCGTGTTTCCATCGACGGTCGAGACCTTCGGCAACCCGCTCCTCGAGGCGATGGCATCCGGCGCGGCGATCGCCTGTTCGAACGCGGCGGCGATGCCCGAGGTCGCCGGTGATGCGGCGGTGATGTTCGATCTGTCCAACCCGAACGCCATGGCTTCGGCAATCGCCCGGCTGCTGGACGACCCGGATCTCGCGCGAGATCTTCGCCAGCGCGCGGCTGAACGGGCCCGTGCGTTTACCTGGTCAAATACGGCCGCCCGCACCGTCGACGTGCTCCGCGACGCCGCAGGCTGCGCGACCGACGGGTGAGTGGTCCGATGCGCATCCTCCTGCTGACCCACGCCTTCAACAGCCTCGCGCAGCGTCTGTTCGTTGCCCTCCGCGAGCGCGGCGACGAGGTCAGCGTCGAGTTTGACATCAACGACCGGGTCACCGAGGAGGCCGTATCGCTGTTCCGACCCGATGTCGTCGTCGCTCCCTTCCTGAAACGCGCGATCCCGGAGTCGGTGTGGCGAAGCACCCTCAGTCTGATCGTACATCCGGGCATCCGCGGCGACCGCGGGCCGTCGGCGCTCGACTGGGCGATCCTCGAAGGCGAGGCCGATTGGGGGGTGACGGTGGTGCAGGCGGAGGCCGAAATGGATGCGGGGCCGGTGTGGGGGGCGCCGACATTCACCATGCGGCCGGCAACCAAAAGCAGCCTTTACCGAAACGAGGTCACCGAAGCGGCAGAATCGGCTGTCCTCGCGGCGCTCGACCGCCTTGCCGCGGGGGATCACAGTTCGGAACGCGTTGATCCGCAGGATCCGGCGATCCGTGGGCGCTGGCGGCCGGGGATGAAGCAGGCCGACCGCGCCATCGATTGGTCCTCCGATGATACCGAGAAGATCCTTCGCAAGGTGTGCAGCGCCGACGGTCGACCCGGGCTCCGGGACGCGGTGCTCGACACGCCGGTCTGGTTGTTCGACGCTCACGCCAATCCGCACCGTACGGGAACGCCCGGTTCGGTCATCGCCCGACGGCGGGGCGCGGTTTGCATCGCCACTGTCGACGGCTCTGTATGGTTCGGCCATATGCGCGACCGCACCGAGCCCGCGGAGTCGTTCAAGCTGCCGGCGGCGACCGTGCTGGCGGAGCGACTCGCCGATGTTCCGGAAGCGGCGGACGACGACCGTGGATACGTGGACATCGGCTACGAGGAGGCCGACGGCGTCGGCGTGCTGCATTTTCCGTTCTACAACGGCGCAATGAGCGCGGCGAACTGCGAACGCCTTCGCGCTGCTTACCAGGCGGCGCGGCAGCGAGACACCCGGGTGATCGTGCTCGCCGGCGGTCCCGACTTCTGGTCCAATGGCATGGACCTCAACGTCATTGAGGCCGCCGCAAGTCCGGCCGACGAATCCTGGCGGAATATCAATGCCATCGACGATATCGTGGGCGAAGTGATTGCCACCGATGACCGGTTGGTGATCGCCGCGATGCAGGGCAACGCCGGTGCAGGAGGCGTGTTCATGGCGCTTGCCGCCGATCGGGTCGTTGCCCGTGACGGCATCGTCCTCAACCCGCACTACAAGGGCATGGGCAACCTCTACGGCTCCGAATACTGGACCTACCTGCTTCCCCGTCGCGCCGGCGCCGAGAAAGCAGAGGTCGTCACGCAGGCGCGCCTGCCCATGGGTGTCGGGGAGGCGTGTCGGCTCGGTCTAGTCGACGACCGGCTCGACGGCACGGCGCCGGCGTTCCTTTCCGATGTCGTCGATGAAGCCCGTCGTCTGGCCGCTGATCCGGCACTCGACAAACTGCTGGCCGAAAAACAGCGCCGTCGGACCGCAGACGAGTCGGAGAAGGCGCTAGAGTCCTACCGGGCCGAGGAGCTGGAACGGATGCGGCTCAACTTCTATGGCTTCGATCCCAGCTACCACGTGGCGCGGTCCAACTTCGTCCGCTCCGTTCCCAAGTCGCGCACGCCGTTGACCATCGCCCGGCATCGCCGCCGGGGCGGCGCGGCCGCATGAGCGGCAGGATGTTCTCGCGCGGCGCGCGCCGGCGCCGCGCCATGGGCCTGGCCACCGTTCTCGGATTGGCCAAGCGCGGCTTCTTCATCCCCTATCGGTATGCCAACCAGGTCCCCGGACCGGATCGGCGGCCCCCCTACGCCGGTCTCGAAGCACTACTTGCCGCGCGCGAGGATGCATTCCGCGCCGTGCTCGCCGAGATCGATGGACTCGCTGATGCATTGCGGGCCATCGGTGGCGATCCGCCGGCACCCCGTTGGCAGCAGGATTGGTTCCCACGGCTGGACGGTGCAGCCGCGTATTCGCTGATCCGCACGCGGGCACCGGCCCGCATCGTCGAGGTGGGTTCCGGCCATTCGACCCGTTTCTTTGCCCGCGCCGTCGCCGACGGCGGAACGACGACGCGGATCACCGCCATCGACCCGACGCCCCGCGCCGATATCGGGGCACTCGGCGCAGAAATCATCACCAAAACGGTTCAAGATGCGGGGACGGCGCCGTTCTCAGCCTTGGCTCCGGGCGACGTGTTGAGCATTGATTCAAGCCACATCCTGATGCCGGGAACCGATGTCGATTTCCTGCTCAATGTGGTTCTGCCCTTGCTGCCGGCCGGCGCTCTGGTCCATGTGCATGACATCTTTCTGCCCGACGACTATCCGGCCGATTGGGCTTGGCGCGGCTACAACGAGCAGCTTGGGATCGGCGCGCTGGTGCAGGGTGGCGGGTTCGCCATCCTTTGGTCGAGCCGCTATGTCGCGACCCGGATGACCGAAGCCATTGGCCGTTCTGTCGTTGCCAGCCTGCCGATTGGTGCTGGCGCGTTTGAATCGAGCCTGTGGCTGGAAAAGCGGTGAGGCACCGAGGGACTTCGCTGTAGTCTGGCCGACGCGTGCGGATGGGGGATCAGATCGCATGAACGAAATGGACTGGAGCAGGCTGAAAGTTCTGGTCGTGGACGACGAGCCGTTCATTCGGTCGTTCGTTGTCCGATTGCTCGGCATGATCGGCATTGCCCAGGTCGCCGAGGCGGCTGACGGCGCCGAAGGCCTCTCCAAGTTGCCGTCGTTTCAGCCGGATCTCGTCGTCCTCGACATCATGATGGAGCCGATGAACGGCCTCCAGTTCCTGAAGACGGTCCGAATGGGTCTTGGCGGTGCGCCCTACGACCAGCCTGTGGTCGTGCTGACCGGCGCGACCGACGCGCCGATCATGGGGACGGCCATGGCCCTTGACTGCGACGCCTTCCTGGCCAAGAGCGCCGGTCCGGATGCCATCAAGGAGAGGATCGCCCGGGCATTGACGGAGAAGGCGGCGGTGAAGCCGTCGGATCAATACCTGGCCGTGCCGTTGCCGGACGTCGAGAAACCTCCGCCGGCCGACGGTTCGCCAAGCTCACTTCCGGCCCCTGGTCCCAGGGCGGTCGAGATGCCGATCAACGAAGTGGAACCGGGAGCGATCGTCGATCGCGATGTCGTCACCGAAGAAGGCAGCCTGCTGCTTGCCGAAGGAACGGTGCTGTCGAGGTCGTATCTCGGGCGTCTCAGCGATCTTGCCGAGATCATCGACCTCGACCGCATCTGGGTTCGGTCCCCGGGCTGAACCGATGGGGCACCTTATTCGCCGAGGAACCGGCGGCGATACTCTTCCGGCAGGAAGTACAGGAAGTCGGTGTCTTCCTGGGCCTCGTGGCAGTCGTGGCAGAAGCCCAAACGGTTTTTCGGATCGTCCTTGGTGTCCCCGAAGTAGCTGCCGTCCGGCATGATCATGGCGTAGCGCCAGTCGCCGTTGTCGGGATCGGTTCCGGGCTCCAGCTTCTCCATCACGAACAGCGCGCCGGCGAACAGCGCCCGGTCGGAGGTGAAGGTGAAGCTGTCCTTGATGAGAATAGCTCCCGGCGGCATGCGGTCGCCCTCCTTCATGCGGCCGTAGCTGGCGTCGCGGGCGATTGTGTTGGCGTAGTTGTTGACGTAGCGCTGGCCGTGGGTCTTCGACCGATAGGGCGCGTCGTTGTAGCGCCGCCATGTGCGAAAAACCTTCGCCGACGGTTCACCGGAGACGGCGAAATCCCGCGCCATGTCGTCAGCGATGGTGTTGTAGATGGTCAGCGCGTCGGATTTGGTCAGGTCACCCGGCCGCTCGAGGTTGAAGTGACCCTTCGGCCTCAGCGCGTCCTCGCCCCGGGCCGACTGCGCGCTGGCATCGGGGGCCACAACAGCGATCCCGATGACCGCACCGACGACGCACGCGAGCAAGCAGATACGGATCGCTTTGCGCAATCGAGTCACCCTGGCATCCCCCCGAAGGATCACAACCCATGATATTACAGGATTGTGACGCACGCTGCGCCGGTCCTCTCGCGACTCACGATCATTTGAGCGGCCGTGAAACCGTGTATCGGTCGGTAGACGGTGAGGCAAGATTGTCGGCACGGGACACCTACTCGTAGGGATCGGCGGCGTCGCGAAGTCCGTCGCCGAGGAAGTTGAACGCCAGGACTGTGATGATCACCGGCACGACCGGCATCAGCAGCCAGGGATACAAGGCGACGGCTTCGATGTTCTGGGCCTCGGTTAGCAGCACACCCCAACTCGTCACCGGCGGCCTGAGCCCAAGCCCGAGGAAGCTGAGCGCCGTCTCGCCGAGGATCATCGACGGAATCGACAGCGTTGCCGAGGCGATCAGGTGGCTCATGAAATTGGGCAGCAGATGGCGACCGATGATGCGGCTCGGCCTCGCGCCCATCAGCCGGGCCGCAGAGCAATAGTCCTCTTCGCGGAGGGCCAGCAGTTTGGACCTGACGGCGCGGGCAAGCCCCGGCCAGTCCAGCAGCCCGAGAATGATGGTGATGCCGAAGTAGACGAGGATCGGGCTCCAGGTGACCGGCAAAGCCGCCGAAAGGGCCATCCACAGCGGCAATTCGGGCAGCGACCGGAAGATCTCAATGACCCTCTGCACCACATTGTCGACCCAACCGCCGAAGTATCCGGCCATCCCGCCAATGGTGATGCCGAGGAGGAAGCTGATGAGAATTCCGATCAGGCCGACGGTCAGCGAGACCCGCGCGCCGTACAGCAGCCTGGACGCCATGTCCCGGCCGAGCCGGTCCGTCCCGAGAAGGAACAGCGTGCCGCCATCGGCCGGGCAAACGAGGTGGAAGTCCGCCTCGAACAGGCCCCAGAACGTATAGGCATCGCCACGGCAGAAGAATTGGAGCTTCTGCACGTCCGACGTATCGGTGACGTAGTTCCGCCGCAGGGTTTCCAGGTTCAGTTCGAATCGCTGGCCGTAGACGAAGGGGCCGACAAACGAGCCTTCGTGGAACAGGTGGACCGCCTGCGGCGGCGCGAAGATGTTCGAAACATCGCGGCTGTGCAGGTTGTAGGGGGCAAGAATCTCGGTGAAAAGGATCGACGCGTACATCACCAGCAGGATCGTTCCCGCCGCCACCGCCAGCTTGTGGCGCTTCAGCCACCACCACATCATCCGCCACTGAGACGCCATGTAATAGCGTTCCTGCTCGGGCGTCAGCTGTTCGACGGTGTAGGGATCGAACGGCGCCGTCGAGACATAGTGGGGAAGGCGCTCGCTCATTGCCCGATCGTTCCCTGCAAACGGATCCGTGGATCGAGGACGGCCAGCAGCAGGTCGGACACGAACATGCCCAGTACCGTCAGAACGGCCAGGAACATCAGGAACGAACCGGCGAGGTACATGTCCTGGCTCTGAAGCGCGCCCAGCAGCATCGGCCCTGTCGTCTGGAGCGACATCACTGCCGAAACGATGACCGAACCGGAAACGACCTGCGGCAGCAGGTTGCCGATATCAGCGACGAAGGGGTTGAGCGCCATGCGCAGCGGATACTTGACCAGCAGCCGCCCCGGATGGAGGCCTTTCGCCCGCCCGGTGATGACGTACTGCTTCTGAAGCTCATCCAGCAGATTGGCCCGCAGGCGCCGGATCATTCCCGCCGTACCCGACGTGCCAATCACCACCACGGGCACCCACAGGTGCTCGAGCACCGACAGCATCTTGTTCACCGTCCACGGCTGGTCGATGAACTGTTCGTCCATCAGCGTACCAATCGACGTGCCGAACCAGACGTTGGCCAGATACATCAGAACCAGCGCAAGGAGGAAGTTGGGGGTCGCCAGTCCGATGAATCCGAGGAAGGTCAGGCCGTGGTCGCCCCAGCTGTATTGGTGGGTGGCCGAATAGACGCCGATCGGGAACGAGACGATGTAGATGAACAGGATCGTCGAGAAGTTGAGCACCAGGGACAGCAGCAGCCGATCCCCGACGACCTCGGTCACCGGCAGGCTGTACTCGAAGGAGTATCCGAGGTCGCCTTGCACGAGGCCGAACAGCCAGATGAAGTACTGTTCGACGAGAGGCCGATCCAGGCCGTACTGGGCGCGAAGGAAGTCGATCTTTTCCTGCGGGACGGTCTCGCCCTGACTCTGCAGTTCGGCGATGTACGTGGTCAGGTAGTCACCCGGCGGCAGCTGAATGATGATGAACACCAGCGCGCTGATCGCGAGCAGGGTAAGGATCATCGTCAGCAGGCGACGGCTCAGGTAGTTGAGCATGCGGAAAAACGAACCGGTCTATTTCTTGGCGGCGCCGTCCAGCCAGAACGTGTCCGGGCGGTAAATGCCGAAATGGGCGCCGGGTTCCCAGTTGTAGACGGCCTTTTCCGGCACATTGTGGAGTCCCTTGCGGACGACGACGGGTTGCGGCACCGCGCGTACAATGCCGATCGTGTACGTCTGGTCGCGATGGATTTCCAGCATCCGCATCCAAATCCGCCGCATTTCATCTGGGTCGTGAGCAAGACGCCAGGCCTTGTCCAGGTCCAGCAGCTCTTCGGCGGCCGGCATGTCAACCGGCTCGCCGGCCCGACCACTCGTCTCGTAGTGCTGTCCCCATTTCGGCCACTGCAGTTGCTGCTGTGACGTCGGGGCCAGTTCGTGCGGCGACATGGCGACGGTGGGCACCGCGTTCTCGAGCCCGAACCACACGGACATCACCGTCGAACCGGCGAAAATGCGATTGCGCAATACTTCGCGCTGCAGAGGCTTGGTGTGCAGCTTGATACCGAGCTTCGACCAAGAGTCACGAACAAGCTGCAGGACGTCTGTCTCGGTCGTGTTCTCGCCCGCCGTCTCGATGATGATTTCCAGCGGCTCGCCATTCTCCATCAACCGAATTCCGCGGTCGTCGCGATTTGTAAGACCCATCTTGTCGAGGAGGGCATTGGCCTCGCGGATGTCATACGAGGCCCATGCCGTAGCGAACTCGGGTTTGAACAGCTTGCTGTCAGGAAGCACGGTGTTGTTGCCGGGCTGCGCGAGCCCGAAATAGATGGTCTGGTTGATCTCGTCGCGATTGACGCTCAGCGACAACGCACGGCGAAACCGGACGTCGCGGACCAGTTTCCGCCAGACCGGATCCTCGACGTTCAGGTTCGGATACAAAGCAACCTCGGCGCCGCGCGCGGTCGGCCACAGACGCACTTCGAAATCGTGGCGCTTCTCACCCTTCTTCAGGACCGGGTAGTTGTCGAAACCGAGGGCGCGGGCCTGCAGGTCGGACTCCCCGGCGGCAGCCTTGGCGGGGATCAGCTTTGCGCTAGCCACCGAGAACGACACGGTGTCGATATACGGAAGCTGCAGACCGGCCTGATCGACCCGGTGGTAATAGGGATTGCGCTTGAACACGAACCGGTTCGACGGCGGGCGGGTAACCAGGACCCAGGGCTGCAACGTGGGCAGGTCGGGGTTGTCGTTCTTGTACTGGTGGCCTTTGCGAAAATGCAGCGCGACCCAATTGCGCTGACCGGCTTCCTCGACGAGCCGTGCCAGCACCGCCTTGTCGGCGTGACGGGCATGGAATTGCTTCAGGTAGTGGGCCGGGCGGTAGATGTATTCTGGACGGGCGCCGGCTAAGGAGGCAGGAAAAACGGGTTGGGCTTGGTCCACGTGTAGCGAACGGTCGTCGGGTCAATGGCTTCGAAGGTCGGGAACTCGCCGTCGACGCGCAGGAACCGGGGCGGTCCGCCTGGAGACATGTCGGGGTCGGTTGCGATCTCGTCCCAGAAGTAACGGAAATCCTCGCTGGTGAACGGATGACCGTCCGACCACCGATGCCCAGGGCGCAGGCGCAAGGTGAAGACCCGTCCTTCCTTGACATCGACACTCTCGAGGATGTCCGGAATCAGGTTCCGCTTGCGATCGTAACCGACCAACCGAGCGTACCCGTACACCACCATCATTCGGGTGTCCTTGACCCGGCCCATCAGCATGCGCAGCGTTCCGCTGTGGCTCCCCGGCTCCAATCCGTTCCCCGCCAAGTCGACGACCGCGGGCACCTTCGGCAAACGCTGGTCCACCGGCGGGAGCTCCCCTGCCGTGACTTTGCTGGCCAGCGACGGTGGCTCGACGTACGCGGCGACCGCCGGCACCGCCCATGAAGCCGCGACAAAAGCCGACAGGACCAGGGGGATCGCGTTTCTCATCAACCTGCCTCCGCGTGCGCGGTCGGGCGAGCGTACGCGCGCACGAAATGCCCACCCCCCAAATCGTGCATGGCCAAACCCTCGGCGCCGTTCACCGTAAAGGGCGCCGGCCATGCAGTCGGGTCCGATGCCCGCCCGCCCATCAACGCGCTCAAATCGAGGCGACGGTCGGGATCGGGGTAAGGCACCGCGGCGACCAGCGCACGAGTATACGGATGAACGGGGTTGCTGAACAGCAACTCGCGTGGAGCCTCCTCCACCAATTGGCCCGCGCACATGACGGCGATGCGGTCAGCCATGTAGTCGACAACGGCAAGGTTGTGTGAGATGAACAGGTACGTGAGGCCCAATTCTGCCTGTAAGTCCTTGAGGAGATTAAGAATCTGTGCTTGTACCGAGACATCGAGAGCGGACACCGGCTCATCGCAAATGAGCAGCTCCGGCCGCAGGGCCAGGGACCGGGCGATGCCGATGCGCTGGCGTTGGCCGCCCGAGAAGCTGTGCGGATAGCGGTTTAAGTGGCGCGGATCAAGGCCGACCAGGCGCATCAGCTCGCGGACGACCTCGCGGCGGTGGGCAGTGTCACCCAGGTCATGGATGACCAACGGTTCGCTCAGGATGTCGAATGTCGTCATCCTCGGGTTCAGGGAACTGAAGGGGTCCTGGAAAACGTACTGGATCTTCCGCCGCAGCGGCACCAGTTCGCGGTTGTTGAGGCCGAGAAGGTCGATCGCGTGCCCATCGTCGTTGTAATGGACCTCACCCTCGTCGGCCGCGACGGCACGCATGATGATCTTGCTGACCGTCGTCTTGCCGCATCCGCTCTCTCCAACGAGCCCAAGACAGCTTCCCCGCGGGATTTTGAAACTGACGTTGTCGACCGCCTTGACCGCGTGTTCGGTGCCGCCGCCGAAGGCGCCGTTTCCCTTGCGGATGGTGAAGCTCTTGGTGAGGTTGCGAACGTCGAGAAGGGGAACATCGGTCGTACTAGTATTCGCTTCCAAACCGGAGTGCCGCGACAGCAGATCGCCGGCCTGGTGGCGGATCTCGCGAAGTGGCACCAGCCGCTCTCCGTCCTTCATGTCGAAATGCGGCACGGCGCGCAACAATGCCCTCAGGTAGGGGTGCTTGGGGGCCCCGAAGATATCCCCGAGAGTGCCACTCTCCATGACCTTGCCGTGATAGACTACGACCACCTCCTCGGCGACGTTGGCGACGACGCGGAGGTCATGAGTAATGATCAATAGGGCCATGCCCAATTCGGTCCGCAGATCCTCGACCAGTTTCAAAATCTGCGCCTGGATGGTGACGTCGAGCGCCGTGCTCGGTTCGTCCGCAACCAGCAGCGCCGGACGGCACACGAGGGCCACCGCGATCATCGCCCTTTGGCGAAGGCCACCCGAGAGCTCGAACGGATAGGTGTCGTAAGCCCGGACCGGATCGGGGAAGCCGACCATGCGCAGCATATCGATGGTCAGTTCGCGGCCTTGCTTCGGCGACGTGTCACGATGAAGGAACAACGCCTCGCTCACCTGGTTGCCGATCGTGTGCATCGGCGACAACGAAGTCATCGGTTCTTGGAAGATCATCGAGATGCGATTGCCGCGAATGGCGCGGAAATCGCGGCTATCCTGGTTCAGGTCCGCCAGATCGACGACGGTCCCTGGCGTGGCGGGGTCGTCGAGCAGAATCTGGCCTTCGGTGATGCGGGCCGTACGGGGAAGCAGACCCATGATCGCCTGTGCGGTGACGGATTTCCCCGAGCCGGACTCGCCGACCAGCGCGACGGACGAACCTGCACGGATTCGGAACGAGACGTCATCGACGGCGCGGATCACCCCGGCCTGGGTGACGAAATCGACGCGCAGATTGCTGACGCGGAGAAGGTCCGTCACGATGGCGCCCCCGTCCATTCGGGGTCGTCAACTGCGATGCCGAGGGCCTGGAAATTGGCCGAGGTCGACGCATCGAGGCGCACACCGTGGGCGAGGGCCTCTGCGGCGACGGAAGCTGCGAGCGCATCAAACCCTTCAATCCGCGACTCGACGGCGACACGCCGGTGGTCGCCGGTGACATCGAGCTGCAGCCATCCGCCGGAACGGTCACGCCGCGTCGAGTAGTACTTGAGCCGCACGGCGCTCAAGTCGGACCAGGGAATCGACCGGCCACCGGGTCCCGCGGCCCGGAGCCCCCGCTCGTCCAGCTCGATGCGGGCCAGATGGCGGGCGACCGTGCGCACGCCGTAGACGACGAAGACGACAGCGACGACGCACAGAACCGCGGTCACGATCGGCCCCGTATCGGAGATCGCCAGGGGTGCGCCGACCAGGACGAGGCCGGCCGCGGACCGGATGTAGTCCCAAATCACCGCATTCCTGGGATAGCGATGCACGCTCATGGCCAGAACGCCTCGCTGGCATCGAGCCATGCCGCCGCCGGATGGGCGTTGGTGCGGCCGAGGACCTCAGCGATGAACCGCCAGCACCCCTCGTCGTGGTAAAGATGGTGCGTCATCAACCCGGTCGGTTCGTCGCGATCCGCGGTTCCATTGCGCCGCGCCTCCAGGTGCCCGACGAACTGGTCGAGTGCGGCGCTCTCCCCGACGAATCCGCCCGTGCCTTGCCAATCGACAATGTCGACATGGACGTTTGTCCGCCGTACGCCAGCGGCGGGCTCGGCGGCGTCGCGTGGTCCCATCGTCGAAACCGCGGTCAATCCGATGCCCGGCAGCGACTCGAACAATCCGTCATCCACCCTGTTCCATGGGGCGACCATGACCGGCAGGCCCCGATCAAAGACGGCGATACGCCGCCAACCTTCGGCCAACTCGTCCAGCATCAACGAGAGCGGTGGGTGCGGTCCGTGTTCTTCTTGTTTTTCGCCATCCGGGGCGTGGTTCTCGTGCGACCAGCCGTGCTGAAGGGCGGCCGCCCGCGGGCGTTCAGCGAGCCAGTTCCGCAAATCGTCGTCGGCGTCGCGCGGAATGATCGCCAGTCCGACTGGCGTCCGGGTGTCGTCGCTGATGGCAAGGAGCCGCTCCAGGTCCGGCGTGACCCGGGTCGCGTCATCGTCCCGCCACCAGAACGTCGCCGGGTGACCAGAGGCGCGCCATGCGTCCAGTTCGCGCTCAAGGTCGCTCCACTCGGCCATCCGCTGGTCCTATCCCGCGGCGGGGGAGTCACAGAGGTCCGCGACGATGCGCGCTGACGTTGCCGCTCCCGCGAGGTCAATTTCGATTGCGCCAGATGGCGGGGCGGAAAGCGCCATGTCAACAGCTTCGGCGAGAACCTTTGGTGACAGGGTCTCGGGCTCGACAACCGAAAGCACGTCCCGACCAGCCAGAACGCGTGCGCGATGCCGCTGCTCCGTCTCGCCGCCTTCGGCAAAGGGAACGACGATCGCTCGGGCGTTGGCGCGCAGGATCTCCATGACCGTATTGTATCCACCTTGGGATATGGAGAGAACGCAGTTCGCGATCAGCGTCGCGAGGTCGGTGCGCACGCGGTCGATGATGATCCCGTCGGGTGGGTTCCAAGCCAGTGAATCGTAGACGTCGTCGGCGATGTTGGGGCCGCAGACGAATCGCCACGGAGTGTTTGCAAGGCGCGTGAGCGGACGCGCTGCCGCTGCCGCACGAAGCAAGGGTTCGCCGACGACGCCGCCTCCCACCGAGACGACGACTTCTCCGCGGCCGTCTTCGCGGCCGCCGACCGACGGCGGATCCTTATCGACGACGTAGCCCGTGCAGGCGATCAGTCCCGAAATCTCCGCGGCATCCGGGAACGTGTCTTCCAGCGCGACAAGCCTGGGATCGCCGTGGACGAGGATGGTGTCGAACCAGTCGCGGGCGAGCGTCACCATTTCCCGGTTGCGTGCGGGGTTCGGTTTGCGCACCAGCACGTCGCGCACGGACGCCGCGATCTTGGGTCTTTGGCGTGCCGTCCGTGCCGCCGTCAGCAAGGGCATCAGCTCGAAACGAAACTGCCGCCGGCCGAACGGGAACATCTCGATGAGCACGACATCGGGTTCAACCGCCGAAAACTCCGCTAACAATCGGGCGGCTCGGTTGTCGCGCCATGCGTCGTCAATCGGTGCGCCGTCTGCATCCAGCAGCACCTTGAACGATGCGTCGGCGGACCGCACCGTGGGCAACAGAATCCGTGCGCATCCGTCGAACGAGATGCCCTCGACATCCGGGCCGCCGAGGGCAACCCATACCTCCAGGCCGCCAGCGGCCATCGCGCGGGCAATCAGGGACGCGCGCTTGAGGTGGCCGACACCCAGCAAGTGCTGGACGTAGTAAAACACACGGCCGGTCATTGCGAGACGCCGTCCAAAGGGATGTTCGGTGTGTCCATGGACGGTGTGCCGGCGGCGTCGACGGTGAACAGGTGTGCCCGGGCAGGCAGCAGTCGGATCGGCGGCTTCGTGGTCATGTCCCAATCGATGGCGAGGGCCAGCAGCGCCCGGATCACTCCCTTGTGCGTAACCGCAACGGTCGGCAGCCCCGATAGAGCAACTTCTTGCAGCCACGGCCGGAGGCGGGCCTGAACGTCGCGGGGACTCTCTCCCCCCGGTGGGCGAAAGTCCAGACCGCGCGCTTCATTTTCGGCGACGGCGGCGCCTTCGGTGGCGCGGATCTCGGCGAGGCGACGACCTTCCCACTCCCCCCAGTCCATTTCGATCAATGCCGGTTCGATCTGCGGATTGGCGCCGAGGTGGGCGGCAGTCTCGCGGGCGCGAAGAAGCGGGCTGGACAGCCAGCGGAATCCCTCAAGCCTCTCCGGTACCCGCCAGCCACCAACGACGCCGCTGCCGTCGAGCCCGAGCTCGATGTCCGCGTGCCCTTGTATCCGGCCATCCGCGTTCCAGGTCGTCGGTCCGTGACGGATGACGGCGAGCGGGGTCATCTTGCTGCCGCCGGTTCCAGATTCCGGATCGCGGCATCGAGCGCGCGGACCGCGGCGTCGATATCGTGGCCGGAAAGGACATGATCGCGGGCGCACCGGCCCATGGCGCGCCGACGGTCGGGATCGTCGAGCATGACCGCAATGGCCTCGGCGAATGCGGCATCGTCGCCGGGGGAAACGAGATCGCCGGTGATCCCGTCGGCGACCACATCCGGGACGCCGCCGAAACGGCCGGCGACCACCGGTACCGCCGCGGCCTGCGCCTCCAGGAACACCATCCCATACGCTTCGTTTACGGTCGGCCAGACGAAGAGATCAGCGGCGGCGCAGATCCCGGGCAAAGCCGATTCGCCGACCTCGCCGAACCAGTGGACCCTTGGCGCAACGGCGTGGAATGCCGCCTCGACCTTCACTGGAACCGGGCCGTCGCCGGCAACCAGCAGCCGCCACGGCCGGTCAGTCAACCGCGCCAACCCACGCCCGAGTGCTTGGTAGGAGGCGAGTTTGTCGCCCGCGCGCATCATTGCCACGACCAGCAACCATGGTACCGCGGATTCGATGCCTTCCGCCCCGGCTAGGGTTGCACGGTGTTGATCGCGGCCATCCGCCGCCCGCGCGAAGGGGGCGGCGTCGATAAACGGTTTCAGCGGCACCAGCCGCGCGGAATCGGTGAGCAGCGGGGCAACGCACGGTGTATCCGCGGAGTTGAGCGTGATGATCCTGTCGGCCGCGGATATGGCCGCCCCGGCTGCGGCGTGGCCCGCCGACCAGGGTCCATCGGCCTGCTTCGGGGCGAACGACGCTTCGGCGACGGTGTAGGCGATGCGGAGCTCGCGGGCCACGACCGGTCCCAGCCAGTCGGGTGCTTTGTGGTAGAGGTGGTAGGTGAACCAGATCTCGGGCCGCTCTGCCGCCGGCCGTCGGCGGTATCGGCGTAGCAGCCGTCCGGCAAGCGCCTGGCCGATTTCCGCCAGGCGCTGCTGGCGGCGAACATCGCCGCTGCGATCATAGCTCCGGAACGTCGATGCGACCTCGACCCGATGCCCCGCGCGTTTCAGGGCGGCGATGAGCAGGCGCGCCATCCGTCGGTCGCCCGATGGTGCCGGATGGTCCGGCGGCTTCATCGGCGCGTAGAACACTACGCGCATCGCGAACTCGATGGACCTTCGATGCCGAACCGGTGGGCGAGGCGATCGATGCCCGCATCCAGGCCAAAGCGCTCCTGCACACGGCGGGCGCCGGAGGCGCCCAGCCGACGGCGCAGTACGGGGTCGCCGATCAGGCGACATAGGGCATCGCCCAAGGCGTCGGCATCGTCCGGTGGAACGAGCACGCCGTTTTCGCCGTCGTCGATGAGCTCGGGGATCGCCGAGACCCGCGTCGCGAGGCAGGCCAGTCCCTGGCTCTGCGCCTCCATCAGCACGTTCGGTAGGCCGTCGCGATCCCCGTCACTGGCGACGCGAGACGCCAGAGCAAACAGATCGGCAGATCGGTAAGCTTCGAGCACAGCCTCCTGCGGCTGGGCACCGCGCCAGTCGATGCGTCCGTCGATGCCCGTTTCCCTAGCCTGATTCTGTAGTGCCGACAGCATCGGGCCGCCACCGATGTGGATCAGCCGCCAATGCAGCTCCGATGGTAATCCGGCGAGAGCCGACAGCAGGACGCGATAGCCTTTCTTGGCCACCGCGCGCCCGACGGACAGGATGATCACCGGGTGCTCGGCATCCTCACCGTCTCCGGCCGCCGGGTGCCTTGGAACGGCGGGGAAACGGGACAGATCGAGGCCGTGGTACACCAGCTCGACCCGCGAGGGTTCGGAAGCGAGCGCCGAGAGGTGTTCGGAATTGATCCGGGTGCACGTGACCAGCCAGCGGCAATCGGCGATCTTTTCGCGCTTTTCCCACTCCGGGGTCGTCCACACGTCCTTGGCATGCGCCGAGACGCTCCACGGAAGTCCGCGCATGGTGGCCGCGTAGCGGGTCACCGACGCCGGCGTGTGGAGGAAATGGGCGTGCAGCCACGTGACTTCGGGCGGACACTCGGCGGCCAGAACCATCGCCTGGCCAAATCGCCGGATCCGGTTCGGCGTCGGATCGCGGGCCAGATCGCGCAGCCAGACTCGCCGGGCGGCACCGTAGCCGGAAAGCCGCCGCGCCTTCCGCCAACCGCGGGCGACGCGCAACGGTTCTTCGTGCAGGTACTCGGGCAGATACAGGACCGGCGCGACGATCTCGCGATGCACGGGATGCACTGAAGGGTCGGTCGGGTGACGTAGCGAGACGATACGGATGTCCAAGCCACGCCGCTCGAGGGCCCAGATCTCCTGCGCGATGAACGTTTCCGAGAGCCTCGGATACCCCTTGAGAACGAAGGCGACGGGACCGGTCACATCGAAGCGGTCGCTACACCAGAGACAACCGCGCGGCCGACTCCGGGGGCGTGGCGACGAGGTAGTCGACCATTCGAACGATGCTCGAAAGTCCGTCCAGCAGCCCGGGGATGCGCACTTCCGAGGGTTTGGGTTGGTCGGGCAGCGCCCGCAGTGCCTCTGCCATGCGCCGGGGGTCGGTTTCCGCATCGGCCGCCAGCATGCGTGTCAGGCCCAGCTCCTGCGCACGAGATGCCCGGATGCATTGTTCGAGTCTGGGGACCGTTCGCGGCACGATCAGGCCGGGCTTGTCGAACGACAGGATCTCACAGAAGGTGTTGTAGCCGCCCATGGCGACAATGCCCGCGGCGCCGGCCATAAGGCTCTCGACGGTGGCATCAAATGTGATCGCCTCGACCCGGTCGAGCCGGTTGACCCGCTCGATGAACTCGGCCTGGAGGTTCGACCGCATGAATGGCCCGAGCACGAGCAGTGCCGGATGGGGAATGTGCGGATCGTGCTCGTAGGCGCGCAGCACCCAGTCGATGAGCATCGCGCCATCGCCGCCGCCGCCCGTGGTGACCAGCAGGTACGGCTCGTTGGCGATCGACGGCGGGATCGCCGGCACGACCCCGGTCGGCGAATACGCCCGTCGCAGATAACCCGTGTACCGGACCTTCGACAACACCGATTCGGGGACGGGGACGCCTTCAAGCGGGTTACAAATCTCGGGAAGCCCGTAGACCCACACGTTGTCGTAAAGGTCCGCCAGCGCGGGGACGGCGTTTTTGCGGCGCCATTCCTGCGCCAGCCGCCGCGGGTCGTCCATGACATCGCGAAGGCCAAGGACCAGAGGCGTTCCCCGGCTCTTCAGCATGGTCAGTGTGTCCTTGACCTCGCCGCGCAGGCCGAGCGGTTCCTTGTCGACAAGGAACAGGTCAGGATCGAAGGCCTCAGCCGTGTGCTGGATAATCGAGGCCCGCATGGCGAGGGTTTCCTCGATGCCGATCTCGAGGCTCAACGACGTGTAATCTCCGCGCCGCAACTTGATCACGCCCGGAATGCGCACGAAATCTACGCGGCCGCGAAAGCTGAAACTTCCGATGATCGGCGAACCCGACAGAATGAGCACGGAGATATCGGTACGATGGTCAACCAGGGCGTGCGCAATCGTGCGGCACCGGCGCAGGTGGCCGAGACCGAAGGAGTCGTGACTGTAGATCAAGAGCCGCATGTTACCGCGGTTCCGGTCCATGTTACCCTTCCCCTGCCAGCACCGTATTTTTCTGCATCGTACAGCCGGCCTATGCCGAATGAAATTCCTAAGTGACGGACGGATGAATGGCGGATAAGGGCCAGACGCCGGCGGCCAGCGCCAAATCCGAATCTGAAGGCATGGAACCGACCATCTTCAGATACGTCTTCCGTTACAGCATGGGCCACCAGATCGCCTTGCTGACCCTTACCGTTGGCGCGTATCCCCTCTACTACGGCACGCTCGAGCTGCCCAAGATCATCATCAACGCGATCGGCGCCGAGGACTTTCCGAAGCCGTATTTCGGCAAGGAATTCGCCCAGATCGAGTTCCTCTTGTGGCTGTGCACGGCTTACCTGGTGCTCGTCCTCCTGTTCGGCGGCCTCAAATTCGTGCTCAACGTCTACAAGGGGCAGGTCGGCGAGCGCATGCTGCGCCGGCTCCGATATCTGCTGTTCAGCCGCATTCTGCGGTTCCCACAGGCCCAATTCAGAAAGACATCGCAGGGCGAGACCATCGCGATGATCACCGCCGAGGTCGAGCCATTGGGTGGCTTCATCGGCGACGCTTTGGCCTTGCCGGCGTTCCAGGGCGGTATGCTGGTGACCGCCTTGGCGTTCATGTTCGTGCAGGACTGGCTGCTGGGCGGGGCGGCAATCGCGCTCTATCCGATCCAGCTCTATGTGATTCCCAAGCTCCAGCGTCAGGTTAACGCACTGGCCAAGGAGCGGGTCCGCACCGTGCGCCGGTTGTCGGAACGGATCGGCGAGACCGTTTCGGGCATCCAGGAAGTGCACGCCCACGACACGTCCGAGCGCGAACGGGCCGAGTTCTCGCACTGGGTGGCGACCATCTACGAGATCCGCTTCAAGATCTACAAGAAGAAGTTCTTCATGAAGTTTCTCAATAACTTCATCGCCCAGCTCACGCCCTTCTTCTTCTCCATCGGCGGCTATCTGGTCATCCAGGGTCAGATCACTTTCGGTTCCCTGGTCGCCGTGCTGGCCGCCTACAAGGATCTGACGCCGCCATGGAAGGAGCTCCTGCGCTGGTACCAGCAGAAGGAAGACACGCGGGTCAAGTACGAGCAGCTGATCGAGCAGTTCCAGCCGGCCGACATGCTGAACGAATCCCTCCAAACGACGGCCGAAGGGGACGTCCCGCATCTCGACGGACGTGTGGTGGCCAGCAACGTCAGCTTCGAGGACGGCGCGATCAAGGTCGTCGACGGTGTTTCGTTCGCGTTCGACGTCGGGGAAACCGCGGCCGTGGTCGGCCCCGGCGGATCGGGACGCGGCGCCGTCGCCCGATTGCTGGCACGCATCGACATGGCCTCGGGCGGCAGCATTCGCGTCGGCGACGCCAATCTGGCGGCCCTGCCGGAGGCGGTCACAGGCAGGCGCATTGCCTACGTCGGCTCGAACGTCGCGCTCCGGTCCGGCACCGTCCGCGACAACCTGCTGTACGTCCTCGGGCATCAGCCGCTGGCCGATGCGGCGGCCGACGACGACGGGGTCTCCGCGCGACAGCATTTCATCCACGAGGCCGAGCAATCCGGCAACACCGCGAGCGACATTGCTGCCGACTGGACCGATTACGCTGCTGCCGGCGCCGACGGTCCCGATTCGCTGATCGAACGAATCGTCGCGGTGCTCGGCGTTGTCGGCCTGGACCAGGATGTCTTCGAGCTCGGTCTGCAGGGCACCGTCGATCCGGACCGGTCGCCGGACCTCGCCGCCGCGATTCTGGGAGCTCGCGCGACCCTGCGCGAACGCCTGGAGAAACCCCAATACCGCGATCTGGTCGAGCCCTTCGACCGCGACCACTACAACACCAACATGTCGGTCGCCGAGAACCTGCTGTTCGGCACACCGATCGGTCCAGAATTCGATCTCGATCACGTCGGCGAGAACGCCTATGTGGTGTCGGTTCTACGTGAGGCCGACCTACTCGATGCGTTCCTGTCCACCGGTGTCCAGATCGCGACGATTACCGTCGAGCTGTTCCGTGATCTGCCGGCAGGCCACGAGTTCTTCGAGCGGTTCAGCTTCGTCAGCGCCGAGGCACTGCCGGAATTCGAAGCCGCTGTTCGTCGAGCCGACGTTGCCGGTCCCGAGGGTCTCGAGGAGGCCGACCGGAACCTGCTGATGTCATTGCCGTTCAAGGTCGTCCCGGCGCGCGGCGCGCCACCGATTGGGTGTTCTCGACGAGGGAATTCGCAGTCGGATCCTGGAGGCGCGGCACGCGTTCGCGGAAGGATTGCCCGAGAACCTTCGGGGTTCGGTGGCGTTCTTCGACGCCGAACGCTACAACGCCGCGGCGTCGGTGCAGGACAACATCTTGTTCGGGAAGCCGGCCTACGGCCGCCAGCAAAGCCAGAGGCGCGTTGCGGCGCTGATCGGTGAAGTCGTCGACGCGCTCGGCTTGCGGCGCGTTTTGGTCGAGGTCGGCCTCGACTACGCCGTTGGCGTGGGTGGCAGCCGACTGTCCCTGGTACAGCGCCAGAAACTGGGGGTCGCTCGGGCGGTCCTGAAACGACCCGATCTGCTGGTGATCGACCGGGCGACGGCTTCCCTTGACCGGGCCAGCCACGGAGCGATCTTGAACCGCGTGCTTGGCGAGCCGGGTCGCGGCGGTGTCGTGTGGGTGCTCGACGACCCGGGCGAGGCCGCGTCGTTCGATCACGTCATTACGATGGAAGCGGGCGAAAATAGTTTCGCAGGAGTCGCCGCACGAATCGGCGAAAGCAGCGCAAACGCCGGCACAAGATGGCGGCTCCGTGGAGTCGGCGGCAGGAGAATAGCACACCCGCCGACAGTCGTTGCGGGGGTGAAGGAGGTGGCACGTGCAGTACGGTGACGCGGTCTCGGTCTTGCGCAGCGTTCCCTTATTCGCCGATCTTGACTTGGCGAGGTTGAAGCTACTGGCATTTTCCAGCACCTATCTGACCTTCGAGGACGGCGAAGCCCTGTTCCACGAAGGAGATCCAGCCGACAGCGTGTATATGATCGACGAGGGGGAAGTGGAGATTTGTGCCCAGAGCGACGGCCATGAGGTGTCTGTCGGCCGACTTGGCCGAAAGGAGTTGTTTGGCGAGATGGCGATCTTCCGGAACAGCCCGCGTTCCGCCACGATCCGCGCGGTGGGTCAGGTCAAGGTCCTGAAGATCGACGCCGACGTGTTCCTCGGGATGGTCACGGAAAACCCGGAGTCTGCGCTGGGCGTGATGCGGATTCTCAGCGACAAGCTGGCTCGCCTTACGGAGAGTTTTGGCGAAGCCGAAGACAGAATCCGCACCCTGGAGTCGGTCGCTGGCGCCGGCAAAGTCAGCTGATACCGATAGACCGGGTTTACATGAGCCATCTCGACAGTTTCATCCGGCGACTGTGCGCACAGCGCGCATGCCTCGATATGGCGGCCGGCCTGATCGCCGATGAACCCGGTCCGGTGCTTGAGCTCGGCCTTGGCAATGGCCGCACGTTCGACCACCTGCGCAGTTTGATGCCCGAACGCGAAATCTTCGTGTTCGAACGCAAAGTGGCGGCCCATCCCGAGTGCATCCCCGACGAGGCCCACCTGATCCTTGGCGACGTGTTCGAAACGTTGCCCACCGCCCTCGCACGCCTCGGCCATCCGGCGGTCCTGGCGCACGCCGACGTCGGCACCGGCGATGAGCAAAGCAATACCAGGATTGCGGCGTTCCTTGCCACGAACCTGCCACCGCAAATGGCCGAGCGCGCGCTGATCATCGCCGACCAACCGGTCGATCCACCGGGATGGCAGACCCATCCCTTGCCGGACGGCGTCGCTCCCGACAAGTACTTCGTTTACCGGCGGGGCTGAACCGATGGACGTCGTCGAACCCGGGATCCAGATGTGGGCGACGTATGCGCTGATCATTGGCGCACTCGTCTTCTACGCGCTCGAAAAGTGGCCGATGGAGATGATTTCCATCGGCGTCGTCTGTGCATTGCTGATCCTGTTCCACTTGTTCCCGATCATCGATGCCGGTGGCGAGCTGCGGTTGACGCCGGCCCGGCTGTTGCAGGGATTTGCCAATCCGGCGCTGATCACCGTTCTGGCGTTGCTGGTGATCGGACAAGGCATGGTCCGTGCGGGAGTGCTGGATGTGCTTGCGCGCTGGGTGTTCCGCCTTGGCGGCGGGCGGCAGTGGTCTTCGGTGGCGATGGTGTTGGCCGTGGCGTTGGCGGTCAGCGGCTTTCTCAACAATATCCCGGTCGTCGTCATCTTCATTCCGATCATGCAGGCGCTGGCGACCCGCTTCGGCAATACGCCAAGCAAGCTGATGATTCCGCTCAGCTACGCCGCCGTGCTAGGCGGCATGACCACGCTCGTTGGCTCAAGCACCAACCTCCTGGTCAACAGCGCGATGATCGAGCTGGACGTGGAACCGTTCGGCTTCTTCGACTTTTCCGTTCCGGGCCTGGTCATGGCCGGCGCCGGCCTCGTTTACGTGCTGATCGTTGCGCCGCGGCTGCTGCCCAGCCGATATCTGCGTGCAGAGGACCTGCCCTCGGGCGGGGGAAAGCAGTTCATCGCCCAGCTCACGGTCGCTCAGGAGTCGCCGCTCGTCGGAATGGGGGCGCCGGGCGGTCTGTTCGCCAACCTGCCGGACATGACGGTGCGCATGGTGCAGCGGGGAGACCAGGCGATCCTGCCGCCGTTCGAGGGTTATGCCGCCCGGGCCGATGACGTTCTTGTCGTTGCCGCGACGCGCAAGGCCCTGACTGAAGCATTGGCCCGGAATCCCGGTCTGATCACGCCGGAACTGTCGATCGAGGACGTTACCGAGGCGGCGCCTCAGAAGGGCAGGACGGAAGACGAAAAGCCGCGCGGCACCAGTAGCCAGGTCATGGCGGAGGTCATGGTCGCACCGGCCTCGCGGCTCGACGGACAAACTCTTCGCCAAGTCGGCTTCCACCACCAGACCCGATGCACCGTGCTGGGCATTCAGCGACGCTCTCGAATGATTCGGTCCCGAATGACCGACATCCGCCTTGAGGCCGGTGACGTGCTGCTGGTTCAGGGCACGGCCGACGACATCAACGCGCTCAAGGTCAACCGCGACGTCGTACTGATGGAGTGGTCGGCGGAGGAACTGCCAGCCTTGGACCATGCCCGTTCGGCGGCGTTCATCTTCCTCGCCGTCATTACCTTCGCCGCGTCCGGGCTGGTGCCTATCGTCGTCGCGACGCTCACCGGTGCCGTCGCCATGGTCGCCGTGGGCGCGTTGAATGCCCGCCAAGCAGCACGGGCTGTCGACCCGCGCATCGTGACGACCATCGGTGCGGCCCTGGCCCTTGGCGTTGCACTGCAAGAAACGGGTGGTGCGCAGTTCATCGCCGGCGCGCTGGTGAACGCGATGGCGGGCGCCGGGCCGGCGGCGATCCTGTCGGTATTCTTCCTTGTCGTGGCAGCGCTATCCAACGTCATCAGCACCAAGACGTCGGCGGTGCTGTTCACCCCCATCGCCATCGACATCGCCATTGAACTCGGCGTGTCGCCCGAGGCCTTCGCCGTCGCCGTCGTGTTCGCCGCGAACTGTTCGTTTGCCTCGCCGCTGGGCTATCAGACGAACCTGCTCGTGCTCGGCCCCGGGCGGTACAAGTTCATCGACTTCGCCCGCACGGGCGTCCCGCTGATCATCTTGTTGTGGGCGGTGTTCACGCTGTTCGTGCCGCAGTGGTACGGGCTCTAGACGGCTCTGGCCGGCGATCAGTAAAGGAACCGGGTGCGGATGGTGCCGTCGATGTTCTGGAGCTCGCGGCGGATGCCCATGCCGGCCTCCAGCCGGCCTTCAATGTCGGTGACCACGTAGCCGATCTCGGCATCTGTCCGCAAATACTGGCCGGCGATGTTGAGGCCGCGCCCGGAGAACACTCCGTTGGTGCCCGCGAGAACGCCGGGAACATTCCGATGGATGTGCAGGAACCGTGTGCTCTCCTTCTGCATCGGCAGTGACACCTCGACGAAATTGACGGCGCCAACGGTGGAACCGGTGTCGGAGTATTTGATGAGCTTGTCGGCGACCTCGATAGCGATGTTCGCTTGCGCTTCTTCGGTGCTGCCGCCGACATGAGGCGTCAGCAAGACGTTGTCGAGCCCGCGCAGGGGCGTCTCCAGCGTGTCGTCGGGACCGGCGGGCTCGTCGGGAAAAACGTCGACGGCGGCACCGCCGACGCGGCCGCCGCGCAACCTCGTCGCCAACGCGTCCAGATCGACGACCTCGCCGCGGGCGGCATTTATGACGATTGCCCCCGGCTTCAACAGGTCCAGTTCCCGGGCACCGATCATGCCTGCGGTCTCGGGCGTTCCCGGAACATGAAGGCTGACCACATCGGCGGCGCGAAGCAGCTCATCGAGCGACCGGCAGGAGATTGCGTTGCCGAGCGAGAGCTTCTCGGTGATGTCGTAATAGCAGACCCGTATGCCCAAGGCCTCTGCAAGGACCGAGAGTTGCGAGCCGATATGCCCGTAGCCGACGATCCCGAGCACCTTGCCGCGGATTTCGTAGGCGCCGGCGGCTGTCTTCAGCCAACCGCCGGCATGGGCGGCTTTGGATTTCTCTGGAATCCTCCGGTAAAGCAGGATCATTTCGCTGAGCACGAGCTCAGCCACCGACCGGGTGTTCGAATAGGGGGCGTTGAAGACCGGAATACCGCGACCCTTGGCGTCTCCGACGGCGACCTGGTTGGTGCCGATGCAGAAGCAGCCGACGCCGATCAGTCGCCTTGCCGCGGCCAATATGTCCGGCGTCAGGTGGGTCCGCGAGCGGATGCCGACGATATGAGCATCAGCGATTCGTTCGGCCAGTTCCGCGGCATCCGGCGTATGGCCGATCGTTTCGACATTGGAGTAGCTGGCGGCGGCGAAACGTTCGAGGGCGTTGTCGTGGATGCGCTCGAAGAGCACGATCCGTATCGAATCCCGGGGCGTAGATAGGGGCTGGGTCACCGACCGGTTCTCCCCTGACGGCGGTGCTTCGGCGGCCCAAGGTGTCGCTGTCGCCGTGGCACGTCAAGGGCGTCGTATGGGCGATTGACCGGGCTCCCAGACCACCCTATAAGGCGCGCGGGCCACGGCCCCCCAACGGGCCGCGACCCATCTGGAAGGATGGGAGCAAAACCGATGACCGCTTCTTCGCGGCCGAACGTCCGGCCAAACAATCCGTGTTTTTCCTCAGGCCCCTGTGCCAAGCGGCCCGGTTGGTCGGTGACCACGCTCGAAGGCGCCTGCCTCGGGCGGTCCCACCGATCGAAAGAGGGCAAGGCCAAGCTCGCCGAAGTCATCGACCGCACGCGGGCCGTGCTCGGTGTCCCCGACGACTACCGCATCGGCATTGTCCCGGCATCGGATACCGGCGCCGTCGAAATGGCGCTTTGGTCCCTGCTTGGCGCGCGCGGCGTCGATGTTTTGGCGTGGGAGAGCTTCGGTGCGGGGTGGGTGACCGATGTCACCAAACAGCTCAAGCTGGATGATGTGCGGATCCTCGAAGCCGGCTATGGAGCCTTGCCGGATCTATCTTCGGTCGATCCCGGCCGTGATGTCGTCTTCACCTGGAATGGCACCACCTCGGGCGTGCGGGTGCCGGACGGCGACTGGATCGCCGCCGATCGCACCGGGCTGACCATATGCGATGCCACGTCCGCGGCCTTCGCCATGCCGCTGCCGTGGGACAAGCTCGATGTCTCAACATTCTCCTGGCAGAAGGTGCTTGGCGGCGAGGCTCAGCACGGCATGCTGATTCTGTCTCCACGGGCCGTGGAACGCCTTGAAAGCTACGCGCCGCCCTGGCCGATCCCGAAAATCTTCCGGCTGACCAAGGGCGGCAGGCTCATCGAAGGCGTGTTCAAGGGCGAAACCATCAACACGCCGTCCATGCTGGCCGTGGAGGATGCCCTCGATGCCCTGCGGTGGGCGGAGTCACTGGGCGGACTGCCGGCTTTGGTCGCGCGCACCCATGCCAACATGCGCATGGTCGAAGACTGGGTCGAGGCCTGCGATTGGGCGGAATTCCTCGCCGAAGATGCGGTCTCCCGCTCTCCAACCTCGGTCTGCCTCAAGATCGTCGATCCCTGGTTTGCCGGGCACGCCACCGAGGAGCAAGCGTCGGCGGCCAAGCGCATCGTTTCCGCGCTCGCGGAAGAAGGCGTCGCCTACGACATCGGCGCCTACCGGGATGCTCCGCCGGGGTTGCGTATCTGGTGCGGCGCGACGGTGGAAGCGGCCGATGTCGAAGCTCTGATGCCCTGGCTCGACTGGGCCTACACGCACCTCAAACAAGACGCCCAAGCGGCGGCTTAAGGAGACTCTCCCATGCCGAAGGTTTTGATCTCCGACAAGATGAGCGGAGAGGCCGCCGATATCCTCCGTCGACGCGGCGTCGAAGTGGACATCGAAACCGGTCTGTCCCCCGAGGACTTGAAGGCGCGGATCAGCAACTACGACGGCCTCGCTATCCGTTCGGCGACGAAGGTCACGGCCGACATCCTCTCGGCCGCCAATGGCCTCAAGGTGATCGGCCGCGCCGGCATCGGCGTCGACAATGTCGATATCCCCGCCGCGACCCAGCGGGGCATCGTGGTGATGAACACGCCGTTCGGCAATTCCATCACCACGGCCGAGCACGCGGTGGCAATGATGTTGGCGCTCGCCCGCCAGATTCCTCAGGCCAACGCGTCAACCCACGGCGGCAAATGGGAAAAGTCCCGGTTCATGGGTGTCGAGTTGATGGGCAAGACCCTCGGCATCATCGGTTGCGGCAACATCGGCTCCATCGTCGCCGACCGTGCCTTGGGCCTGAAAATGAAGGTCTTGGCCTACGATCCGTACTTGTCGCCGGAGCGCGCCGAAGACCTGGGCGTCGAGAAGGTCGAGATGATGGCATTGTACGGCCGAGCCGACTTCGTCAGCCTCCATACGCCGACCACCGAATTGACCCGGGGCATGATCAACGCTGAGGCCCTGGCCCAGATGAAGCCCGGTGTGCGGATCGTCAACTGTGCCCGCGGTCCGCTGGTTGTCGAGGCCGACCTCAAGGCGGCGCTGGAGAGCGGCCATGTCGCCGGCGCCGCCCTCGACGTCTTCTCGGAGGAGCCGGCCCGCGAGAACGTCCTGTTCGGCATGGAGCAGGTGATCGCGACGCCGCATCTCGGCGCCTCGACCACGGAAGCTCAGGAAAAGGTAGCGATGCAGGTCGCCGAACAGCTGGCCGACTATCTGCTGACCGGCGCCGTGGTCAACGCCATCAACATGCCGTCGGTCAGTGCCGAGGAGGCGGCGCGCCTAAAACCCTACATGCAGCTCGCCCACCAGCTTGGCAGCTTCGCAGGGCAGGTCACCGAAACGGCCCTCGAAGCCGTCACTATCGAATACGAAGGCGCTGCCGCTGACCTCAACACCCGGCCGTTGACCGCCATCGCGCTCCAGGGGCTGCTGTCTCCGCTGATGGAAACGGTCAACATGGTCAACGCGCCGATGATCGCCAAGGAGCGCGACATCGATGTTACCGAGGTGAAGCACGACCGCGCGGCGGCCTACCAAACCTTGATCCGGCTGACGGTCACCACAGAGGCGCAGACTCGAACTGTTTCGGGCACCTTGTTCAATGCCGACCAGCCTCGCATCGTCGAGATCAAGGGCATTCCCATGGATGCCACACTGCGCCCGCACATGCTGTTCATCACCAACGCCGATAAGCCGGGATTCATCGGCGCCCTGGGGACGACCCTGGGCAATGCCGGCATCAACATCGCGACCTTCAACCTCGGCCGAAATCAGCCGGGCGGCGACGCCATTTCGTTGATCGAAATCGATGAAGACCCGGGGGAGGAGCTGTTAGAGCAGTTGCGCGCATTGCCGCACGTGGTACGGGCGAAGACGCTGCACTTCTAAGGCAATCCGCGGCGCTCTCGTTCCTATCTGCGCCAGTCGATCAGCCGCTGGGCCGCCTCGGCCATCTCATCGGTGGAGCCAGCGAATGAGAACCGGACAAAGCGATTGCCCCGGTTCGGATCGAAGTCGATGCCCGGCGTGATCGCCACACCCGTTTCGGCGAGCATGCGCTGGCAGAACTCGGGGCTGTCGTTGGTCATCTGGGTGACGTCCGCATAGAGGTAGAATGCGCCGTCGGCGGCCGCGAGATCGCCGAATCCGGCGCGGGGCAGCTCGCGCAGCAGAAGTTCACGGTTGCGGGCGTACCGGGCGACATTCGCGTCTAACAGGTCGTGGCAGTCGAATGCCGCGATGCCGGCATGCTGTGACAGACTCGGCGGCGAGATGAACAGGTTCTGCGCCAGGCACTCGATCGAGCGGGTCAGCTCTTCCGGAACCACCATCCAGCCAAGCCGCCAGCCGGTCATCGAGTAGTACTTGGAGAAACTGTTGATGACGACGGCATCGGCGGTGAACGCCAAGGCCGTCTGTGCCGGCTCTGCATAAGTGATTCCGTGATAGATTTCGTCGGAGATGAGGCGCACGCCCCGATCGCCACACCAAGCGACGAGTGCGGCCATCTCGTTTCGCCGAATCATCGTGCCGGTCGGGTTGGCCGGGCTGGCAACGATGAGTCCGTCGAGGCGGCCATCGATCTCGTCCAGAAGCTCCGGAGACGGCTGGAAATTGGTGTCCGAGCCGACTTCGAGGTTTACGACCTCGACACCCAGGGCGCTCAGGATGTTTCGGTAGGCCGGATAGCCAGGACTCGCCAAGGCGACGCGATCGCCGGCGTCGAAGGCGGCCAGGAAGGCCAGGACGAAGCCGCCCGATGAACCGGTGGTGGCGACGATGCGGCGCCAGTCGACGTCGACGTCGTAAACCTCGGCGTAGGACCGCGCGATGCGCTTGCGGAGTGCCGGAAGGCCGAACGCATCGGTATAGCCCAGTCGGTCAGACCTCAGGGCGGCTGTCGCCGCGTCGAGAACCGGTTCCGGCGCCGGCGTGCTCGGCTGACCCACTTCAAGGTGAAGCACATCGTCGCCTTGGGCGGCACGTTCGTTGGCGGCACGCATCACGTCCATGACGATGAACGGTGCGATGGCGCCTCGCCGGGAAGCTTTCAACGGCATGGTCTTCTCTATCGGGCCGCTTAGTCGGCGCTGGCTGCGAGACCGAAGCCGCGCGGATCAACGGCGACAGCACAGCTGTCCGGGTTGGGCGGGATCCCGTCCGGACAGGAAATGGCGTTGACGATGCCGAGAGACGGCGTTGCCGCGGTGCGATGACCGCGCCATCGAAGTGACTGCACCAGCGGCGCGCTCAATCCCTGTTCGTGAATCACGATGTTGGGATCGCCACCATGGTGGACGCGCACCGACGCGACCGCGTCGGCAAGAGGCGTTTCGTCCATCAGCACCCGCGCGGCGACGTTGACCAACGCCGTCGGTGCCGCGACTCCTCCCGATGAGGCGGCGGCGAGGTAGAACTCATTGACGTTCTCATTGATCACCAGCATCGGTCCGAACGCCGTTGCGCCACGGCCGCCTGCACCCGGGCGCGCCGCCGGCACAATGCCGGTTCCGACTGCCACCCGTCCGATCCCGAACAGGCTGTTCAGGGTGACAACGCATGCCACCGCCGAACCGTCCGGGTCGACGGTGACGAACGTGGCGGCCGCCGGGTTCTCGGGACGGGCCTTCGGACTCAGACCAGCCTTGGCCGGATCGACATGCTTGTCGGGCCGATAGCTCCGCATCAACCGATCGATACGCTCCTCGGAAATGAGACCGTTGGGGTCCCCGGCGATACGTCCGTCGGCACCAAGCCACTGAGAACGGTCGGCGAATCCGCGCATCGCCACTTCGGCAAGCAGATGATTGCGCTCCTCGCGAGGGGCATCCGCGTATCGGCGTTCGAGCATGGCCCAGAGCTGCGCCGCCAGAACACCTCCGGCCGCCGGGGGCGGCGCAAAGTGAATGGTTTCATTGCCGTGGCGCAACGAGATCGTCTCTCGCCACACCGGCGCGAAGCTCCGCAAGCTTTCTAGATCCAGCGTCCCACCGACCTGACGGACAGCGTCGACGTAGGTTCTGGCGAGCTGGCCGACGTAGAGATCGCCTGGGCCTCGCGCGCGAAGACGGGCCAAAACGCCGGCGAGGTCGAACTGCCTCAGGAAATCGCCTTCGCGGACCAAGCGGGTGCCGTCCTCAACACCGAAGACGCGCAAGGCTTCCGGATCGACCATGAACGCGCGTTCGACGGGTCGCATCTGACGCGCAAAGGCGCGCGACACCTGCGTTCCGAACCGAGCCAGGTTTTCGGCCAGCGACACCAGCTGCGCCCATTGCAGCCGGCCATATTTTGAGTGCAGAGCGAAAAACCCGCGGACGGCACCCGGAACGGCACTCGGTCGATCACCGCTGCCGGAGGTCGTGGTCGGCGCACGGGCAAGGAAGTCGAGTGCCTCGGTCGTGCCGGTTTCGTGATCGTGTACGACGCAGACGCCGCCACCTCCCAGTCCGACCGACGACGGAAACGTCACCGCCATCGCGAAGTAGACGGCGACCGCCGCATCGGCGGCGGTCCCGCCAGCCGACAGGACGTCGCGCCCGATCAGCGCGGCACGAGGTTCATCGGCGGCGACGCCGCCGAGGAATCCCTCCACATATCCGATTGTACCGGCGCCCGGGTCGTCATCAGACGAACAGCCCAAAAGAAGCAGTACCAGACCGACGAGCGTCATTTGACGCCAGAACCGGTGGCCACTACTTTGACTAAGCCGACGAGGTCCGAAATCCGTGCTGAATCGCATTCCCCTACCGGTCGCCGTTTTAGTGGTTCTCACTCTTGTCGTGCTGCGGCCGGCGGACTCTGCCGCGGAGCGGTTTTCGTTCATCCGGGACGCGGAGATCGAAAATACCATTCGAGCCTATGCCGCGCCACTGTTCCGGGCGGCGGGCCTCGAACCGTCGGCGGTGAGGATCTTCCTGGTCAACGATCGGCGCCTCAACGCCTTCGTTGCCGGCGGACAGAAGCTGTTCCTCAACACCGGCCTGCTTATCCAAAGCGATCATGCCGGGCAAGTCATCGGCGTGATCGCCCATGAAACCGGCCATATTGCCGGCGGGCATCTGGCCCGCAGACACGATGCCATCAAGAACAGTTCGGCGCAGAGCATTCTTGGGTTGGTGTTGGGCGGTGCGGCGGTCGTCGCCGGACGGCCGGATGTCGGCGCCGCTGTGTTCGCCGGCAGTCAAAGCGCGGGCCTGCGGAGTTTTCTTCAATATAGCCGAACGCAGGAGTCGGCGGCGGATGGCGCGGCGTTGAAGCTGCTCGAGGAGACCGAGCAGTCGGCCCGGGGAATGCTGGAATTCATGGAAAAGCTGGCCGACCAAGAGTTGCTCAGCGTCGGCCGTCAGGATCCGTACCTACGCACCCATCCCCTCTCCCGAGAACGCATCGACACGTTCCGCGAATTCGTGTCTCGTTCGGAGTATTCGGACGCTCCACTGCCCCCTGAGTTCGTCGAACGTCACCGCCGCATGCGCGCGAAGCTGATCGCCTTCCTCGAAGTCCCTTCGTTCACGCTGCGGCAATACCGCTCGGACGACGACAGCCTCGAAGCGAGGTACGCGCGGGCGATCGCCCACTTCCGCAAGCCGGACCTGGATACAGCGTTGCCCGAGATCGACCGCTTGATCGCGGAAAGGCCGAATGATCCCTATTTCCACGAGCTAAAGGGACAGATGCTGTTCGAAAATGGCCGGCTCGAAGAAGCAATGGAGTCGTACGAAACAGCTGTTCAACTCCTTCCCGATTCTGCGCTTGTTCGGACGGAACTCGCCCGCGTCCAAATGGCGACCGATGACCCGACGCTCAACGAACTGGCCATTCTGAACCTGCGCGCCGCGCTTCGCTTGGAGCGCACCCGGGCGTTTGCTTGGCGCCAGTTGGCCATCGCCCACGGACGGGCCGGCCAGGAGGGAGATAGCGCCCTCGCGTTGGCCGAGGAAGCCGTCCTGCGGGGGCAGAAACGCGATGCCCGGTTCCATGCCGGCAAGGCGGAAAAACTGCTGCCCAAAGGGTCGAAGGGCTGGCTGCATGCACGCGACATCCTTGCTCAGACCGAAGGCGCGGACGACAAACGCTGAACGGGGTCCTTCCGGCGGGCACTCGTTCCGTTGCCTCGTTGCTGTAGCCGCGGCGATCGCTTTGGCGTCGTGTGCCGTACCGCGCGTGTCGGTCGATCCCTCCGGCCGCATGGAAGTGCTGGGGCCTGAGCACGGGTTTTCGCCCACGTCACCACCGCCGGGCTGGGTGGATGACGGCGACACCGGCGGTCGGATTGTCGTGGTATCCCAAGCGGGCGTCCCGGCTTTGCGGGTGCGGCCGGGGGACGGTGCGTTCGTCTACGCCCGGCGGACCGACGCCGTTCTCCTCGCCGCGCCCTACCTGAGTTGGGCGTGGAATATGGACGCGCAACGCGCCGGCTCGCACCCCGTCCGCCTCGTCGTCGGGTTCCACGGGGGCGATCCGAAGAGTCCGAGCTGGGGCAGCCAGCCGCTGGCTTGGCTGGGGTCAGCGCTGCCGCCCCATGACCGCGTGCTCATGCTCGTTTGGGGAGAGTCGGCATTGGCGCGGGGCAATCTCGCGCCACCGACTGATCGGGCCTCGACAGTCCCTGCCGACCGGGCGCCCCGTTTCACCGTTCGAGGTGGCCGGGAAAACACCGGCCAATGGTGGATCGAGACTGCGGACCTCGCCGACCTGCATTCCCGCGCCTGGCCGCGGGACGATCACCGACGCGCGCGTATCGTCTTCGTCGGCATCGCATCAACGGCCCAGGGTGAAGCCGGTGCGCACATTTCCGGCATCGTGCTGTCACGGTAGCGATGATGACGATTGCGTGAGATCGGGCTCCGCAGCGACGTCGGCATTGTTTCTCGATAGCGGTTCACCCATGCTGTGCCCACATTCCAGGGATCGACCGTCAGGAAGGATCGGATGGTCAGCATGCGCGTGAGTGGGCTTGGGAAGTGCGCGGCGGTTCTCGTTCTCGCCGCGGCGCCGCTTTGGTTTTCGCCTGCCACGGCGGCCGACGATCCTCCAAAGGAAACGATCGACATCAATGATCGGGCGGCGGTCGAGGAACTGGTTCGGCGCTACATACTCGAACACCCCGAAGTGATCATCGAATCCGTCCAACGGTTCGAGAAACGCAAGCAGGAAGCGGAACGTGCCCATCAGCGCGCGATCCTCGCGTCCCTCCGCGACGACATCGAGAACAGTCCGACGTCGCCGGTCACCGGAAACCCGGAGGGGGACGTCACGGTCGTCGAGTTCTTCGATTACAGGTGCGGCTACTGCAAGCGCGTCTTACCCGCCATCCAGGAACTTCTGCGGACCGATAGCGGCGTTCGCTACGTGTTCAAGGAATTTCCCATTCTCGGACCCGATTCCGTGGTCGCGGCGCGGGCCGCTGTCGCCGCGTGGAAAATCGATCCGGAGAAGTATGTCGCGTTCCATACGGATCTGATGGCCAGCCGAGGTGCGCTGAGCGAGCAAAGGGTGCTCGATATGGCTCAGCGTGTCGGGTTCGCGCCGGATCAGTTGCGCGAGGCGAAGAAGCACCCGACCGTGGATGCCGAGCTGCAGGGCAACATAGCCCTCGGCGGTCGCATCGGTGTCCGCGGTACCCCGGCGTTCATCATTGGGGGCCGGCTGGTGCCGGGAGCCATCGATCTGGAACAGATGCGGAGGCTGATCGCCGCTGCGCGTCAGAGCTGATGCGGTTCAGCGAATTGGCAGCAGCGAAAAGCGCGAGCCGCTGACGTTCTCGACCGTCAAAAGCACGTTCTTAAGCCCCGATGCCTTTGCGCGTTGGTACGCGGCGACGACGTCGTCCGGGGTACGAACGTCCTTTTGTCCGATTTGCAGGATCATGTCGCCGCGCCTGACGTCGGATTCCCTCGCCGTGGCACCTTCGACGAGGGTCACGACAACACCCTCCATGGACCAACGCAGCCCGAAGGTCTTTCGGGTTTCGGGCGTTGCGGTCGCGACCGTGATCCCGGCGTCGGGCAGGTTGGCGAAAGCATCGTCTGGTGCTTCCCTGGTCGATGTCTTGGGGGCGGTCATGGTTCGTGTCGTCGCGCCATCCGGCCCGGAAACGGCGATTTTCACGGGCGACCCGGCGGCCGTTCGCCGAATTGCCCGGGCAAACGCATCGGCTGTGGCAACGGCCTTTCCGTCGGCATCGGAGATCAACTCGCCGCGGCGGAAACCGGCGGTGGCGGCCGGACTTCCGGGAACAACGTCGCGCACGAGGACGCCGCGCGCCCCGTCCATTCCTAAGGCGGCGGCTGCAGAGGGCAGCGTTTCGACCTGAATTCCTGCCGCGACGAGGTCTGCGACGCCTCCTCCGGTAGGACGCGCGGGATCGCCCGAAGCCGGCAAGAGCACAAACCGGAACCCGCTACGGCCCTCGATGAGCACCAGCCGATCCCCGGTACCCGACTTGAGGGCATCGGCGACCTGCTCGGGCAACCAAACATCCTGCTGGTTCACCTGGACGAGGAGTTCACCCGGCGCGGTGGCACCAGCCGTACTCTTTTTGGCGTCGATTGCGGCGACGAGAACGCCGGTCGAGCCCCAGCGCACGCCATGTTCCTCACGGACTTGCGGGGTCAGCGAGACGACGGTCATACCGGCCTTCGGAATGCGAACGGTCGAACCTTTGGGAATTTGCCAGGGATCGGGCCAGGACACGGTGTTCAGATCCAACGAGACTTGCCCGTCGGCTCGTTCGACCTTGACCGCCACTTTGGCGCCCGCATCCAGCGCGCGGACCGAATTGATCAGTTTCTCGAAGCGATCGATCGCCGTTCCGTCGAACTCGACGATCAGATCACCGCGGCGGAATCCGGCCAAGTCCCCCGGACCGCCAAGGGCAACGTCTCGGACCAGAACGCCGCGGGGCGCCCCCATACCGAGCGCACGGGCGATGGTCAGTTCGACACCTTGGACCCTCAGGCCAACAAAGGCCGGTTCCGCGGACGCCGGGCGCTGGACGACGAAACTGGCGGTCAGGATCACGGCCGCAAGGGCGATGCATCGCCGCCAGGTGGTCATGGTCAACACGTGCATGGGCGATGCCTCTCCCTTTGAACGGCCCGGGATAGTAACGGAGTCAAACCGTTCGACACAACTGCGGCCATTTTTGGACGGAGATTTGACAGCGGGCGAAACCGATCAAGCGGTCGAAAACGCCGGTCTACCCGCGCATGGCGCCCGCGGTACCGCCGCGGGTAAGATACCGAAAGGGGGGACGGCGTTCCCCGTCGATACACGAATCACCGGCGGCGGCCGCGGAATTCGAATATGACCACCGACCAACTGCTGATTTCGGGCATTGTCGTCGCGGCGCTCGTCCTGTTCGTCTGGGGCCGCTACCGGTACGACGTCGTTGCCCTGGCGGCGCTGCTGGCGGCAACCCTGGCCGGCTTGATCCCCACCACTGGCGCGTTTCTCGGATTTGGTCACCCGGCGACCATCACTGTCGCCGCGGTGCTGGTGATCAGTCGCGCGCTGGCCAACTCCGGCGCTGTCGACGCGGTCACCCGATACGTCGTCCGCGCGGCCAAACGCCCGGGGCCCCATGTCGCGGTGTTGTCCGGCCTCGCCGCCGGATTGTCGACGGTGATGAACAACGTCGGCGCCTTGGCGCTGCTCATGCCCGTCGCGCTCGAATCGGCGGCCAAGGTCAAGCGCGCACCGGCGGTCATTCTGATGCCGTTGTCGTTCGGATCCATCCTCGGCGGGCTGGCGACGATGATCGGCACGCCACCCAACATCATCGTCGCCACCTACCGTGCCGAAATCGCCGAGGCGCCGTTCGCCATGTTCGACTTCACGCCTGTTGGCGGCACCATCGCTTTGGCGGGCGTCGGCTTCGTGGCGTTGATCGGCTGGCGACTGATACCCTCGTCGCGCACGCAACGGGGCACGGTCAGCGACCTTTTGAACATCGAGGATTACGTGACCGAGGTCGAAGTCCCCGAAGAGTCCGGTGCCGTTGGCCAGCGTATCCGCGAGCTCGAGGATGGGCCAGAGGATCATGGCGCCGCCGTGATCGGCCTCGTCCGGAGCGGCCGGCGTATCCTCAGTCGTCTGCGCCAGGAAACGGTCCGCGCCGGCGACGTGCTGATAATCGAGGCGGATCCGAAGGGTATCGACCGGTTCACCAGCGCATTCGGTCTTGCCATCGTTGGCACGGAGGAGCCGAAAAAGGCCAGGGTCTCGTCCGACGACGTGGTGCTTGCCGAGGCCGTGGTGTCGCCCGGCGCCCGCATCGAGGGTCGTACGGCGGCGGCGATGCGCCTCGAGCGACGCTACGGGTTGACCGTGCTTGCCGTATCCCGTCAGGGGCAGCCGTTTCGCGACCGGCTGAGGGCATTCCGCTTTCGGTCGGGCGATGTGCTGTTGCTGCGCGGTGAAGCCGACTCGCTTGCCGATGCCATGGCGTCGTTGGGATGCCTGCCGTTGGCCGGGCGGCCGCTGCCCATGGGCAAGCGCGGCCAGGCGGGGCTGGCGGTCGCCGTGTTCGCCGCGGCGATCGCCGCCGGCACGCTTGGCTTGACCTCGCTGCCGGTGGCGCTGGCCGTGGCGGCGGCCATCATGGTGATTGTCAACGTCGTGCCGGTGCGCGAGGTCTACGAGGCCATCGACTGGCCTGTGATCGTCCTGCTCGGCGCGATGATCCCCGTTGCCGGCGCCCTGGAATCGACGGGGACCGTGGCGCTGGTGAACTCAGGATTGCTGGCGGTGTTTGGCGACCTGCCCGTCTGGGCGCTGCTCGCGGTGATCATGGCGGTAACGATGACGCTCTCCGACATCATGAACAATGCGGCCACGGCGGTTGTCATGGCGCCCCTCGGTGCGGGCATCGCCAATGCCTTGGGAGTCAGCGCCGATCCGTTCCTGATGGCGGTCGCCGTGGGCGCCAGTTGCGCCTTCCTCACACCCATCGGACACCAGAACAACACCCTGGTCATGGGACCGGGCGGCTACGCCTTCGGCGACTATTGGCGGATGGGTCTGCCGCTGGAAATCTTGATCGTCGCCGTCTCGGTGCCGTTGATCCTCGTCGTATTTCCCCTCTAGGTTTCGAAAGCCGGCATCGAACACCCTCTTCCTGTCCGGGACAGAAACCCTTACATAGTGGAAACAACGCGGACGTAGAACGATCCGTGCCCGGGGACATAGCCTAGTCAGGCCAGGGAGGGCAGATCCCATGCGAATGCCGGAACCCGATGCCGGCGTCATGTCCCGGCGTAACCAGATCATCGAACGCCTGCGCGCGATCGTCCCCGGCGAGGGGGTCATCGCCGACACCGACGAACTGCGGGTCTACGAGTCGGACGGTTTGACCGCCTACCGGCAGCTGCCGCTCATCGTCGTCCTCCCCGAAACCACGGAGCAGGTCTCCAAGGTCCTGCGCTACTGCCACGAAGAGGGCGTCAAGATCGTCCCGCGGGGCGCCGGCACGTCCCTCTCCGGCGGTGCGCTGCCGCTCGCCGACGCCATCACCCTCGGGCTCGGCAAGTTCAATCGCATCCTCGACATCGACTACGACAACCGCTGCGTCGTTGCCCAGCCGGGGGTCAGCAACCTGGCGATCACCAATGCCGTCGCGGAGCGCGGGTTCTATTACGCGCCCGATCCGTCGAGCCAGATCGTCTGCACCATCGGCGGCAATGTCGCTGAGAACGCCGGCGGCGTTCATTGCCTCAAGTACGGACTGACGACCAACAACGTCCTCGGCGTCGAGTTCGTGCTGATGAACGGCGATGTGGTGCGGTTCGGCGGCAAGCATTTGGACAGCGAGGCCTACGACTTTTTGGGTGTCGTCAACGGGTCCGAGGGGCTGTTGGGCGTCATTACCGAAGTGACCGTCCGAATCCTGCAGAAACCCGAAACCGCCCGCGCCGTGCTCGTTGGGTTCCCGTCGACCGAGGCCGGCGGCAAATGCGTCGCCGACATTATCGGTGCCGGCATCATTCCGGGTGGCATGGAGATGATGGACAAGCCAGCCATCCACGCCGCAGAAGACTACGTCCACGCCGGCTATCCCCTCGACGTCGAGGCGTTGCTGATCGTTGAGCTGGACGGTCCCGAGGCCGAGGTCGCCCACCTGATCGAGCGGGTCGAGGGCATCGCCAGGAAGTGCGGCGCGGTGAGCGTCCGGGTCAGCCAGACCGAGGAGGAACGCCAATCGTTCTGGGCCGGGCGCAAGGCCGCGTTCCCGGCGGTCGGGCGGATCAGTCCCGATTACTACTGCATGGACGGGACCATCCCGCGCCACAAGCTGCCGGAAGTGCTCGAACGGGTCGAGGAGATGGCCGAGCGGTATGGGCTTCGGTGCGCCAACGTCTTCCACGCGAGCGACGGCAATCTGCACCCGTTGATTCTCTATGATGCCAACAAGCCCGGAGAATTGGAGACCGCCGAGGAGTTCGGCTCAGCCATCCTCCAGCTATGCGTCGACGTCGGCGGCGTGCTCACCGGCGAGCACGGCGTCGGTGTGGAGAAACGCGACCTGATGGGATCGATGTTCGACGAGGACGACCTCAAGCACCAGCAGCGGCTCAAGTGCGCCTTCGACCCGGACGGACTGCTCAATCCGGGCAAGGTCTATCCGACACTGCACCGCTGCGCCGAACTGGGCCGTGTGCACGTTCACCGCGGCCAACTTCGCTTCCCCGATATTCCGCGGTTCTGACGGTATCTCCATGACCGACACCTTCAGGCCGGAGAACGACCAGCAAGTCCTCGATGCGCTGCAGTGGGCGGCTGCGGAGCAACACGCGTTAGAGGTTGTCGGCAGCGGCACCAAGACCGGCTTCGGACGCCCGATCGAAGCCGCCGCGCGGCTCGACGTCTCCGGGCTTGGCGGCATCGGGCTCTACGAGCCGCAGGAACTGGTGCTGACCGCCAAGGCATCGACGCCGATGGCCGAAATCGAGGCGGCGCTGACCGAAAAGGGCCAGCACCTCGCCTTCGATCCCCCCGACCTCGGGCGGCTGTTGGGGGGCGACGGGCGCGGCAACGTCGGCGGCACCCTGGGTGGCGCCATCGCCTGCAACCTCGCCGGACCCCGCCGCCTAAAGGCCGGCGCGGCACGCGACCACCTGCTTGGGTTCTCGGCGGTCAGCGGCCGGGGAGAGACCTTCAAGTCCGGCGGCCGGGTGGTCAAGAACGTCACCGGCTTTGATCTCTCCAAACTGATCACCGGCTCGTTCGGCACGCTGGCGGTGATGACCGAAGTTTCGGTCAAGGTGCTGCCGGCACCGGAGAAGACCCGCACCGTGCTGGTGTTCGGTTGCGCCGACGCCGACGCCGTCCGGGCGATGACGGCGGCGCTGCACAGTCCCTACGAGGTGGCGTCGGCGGCGCACCTGCCGGCGGCCATCGCTGGCGCCTCCGGTGTTTCGTACGTGTCCGGCGCCGGCGGCGCGGTCACCGCCGTCAGCGTCGAGGGACCGGGGCCGTCGGTCGAGTTCCGGTGTGGGGCGTTGCGGGATCTTTTGGCGCCGTTCGGCCAGATCGAAGAGCTGCACAGCGCCAACTCTGCGGCGCTCTGGCGCGAAGTCCGCGACGTTGTCTATTTCGCCGGCGCCGCGGACCAGCGCCCGGTATGGCGCCTTTCGGTTCCGCCGGCTCAAGGCACCCGGGTGGCGGACGAGATTCTCGGCAATGTCGACGGGCAGGCGTTCTACGACTGGGGCGGAGGTCTGGTCTGGCTGGCGCTCAACGAGAGCGAGGACAGCGGCCATCGGACGGTGCGTGAGGCGGTCACGCGGAGCGGCGGTCACGCAACGCTGGTTCGTGCGAGCACCGAAACGCGTGCCCAGGTGCCGGTATTCCATCCGCAGCCGGAGCCCCTGGCCGATCTGACCCGGCGGGTGAAGCTGGGGTTCGATCCCAGCGGCGTGCTCAATCCCGGGCGCATGTACGAAGGGGTCTAGACGGATGCAGGCCAACTTCACCCTCGCCCAACTTGCCAACCCGGACATCGCCGAGGCCAACGACATCCTCCGGACCTGCGTCCACTGCGGCTTCTGCCTGGCGACGTGCCCAACCTACGTGCTTCTCGGCGACGAGCTCGACAGCCCCCGCGGCCGCGTCTACCTGGCCAAGGAAATGCTCGAGAAGGAGAAAGTGGCGACGGCCCATGTGGTCAAGCACTTCGACCGTTGCCTGACTTGCCTCTCGTGCATGACCACGTGTCCGTCCGGCGTGAACTACTCGCACCTCGTCGATCAGGCCCGCGTCCACATCGAGAAGACCTATCTGCGCCCGTTCCCGGAGCAGTTTCTGCGCCGGATGCTGTCGATCCTCGTGCCTCGGCCGTGGCTGTTCCGCTTCGCCGTCCTCGGCGGATGGTTCGGCCGGCCGTTCGCCCGGCTGATGCCGGGACGGCTGAAGGGCATGGTGGCGATGGCGCCGGAGCGCATCCATGGGCCGTCAGACGTCGACCGCCCGCAGGTGTTCCCGGCCCAGGGACCGCGGCGCAAGCGGGTGGCGTTGATGACCGGCTGTGCGCAGCAAGTGCTGAAGCCCAAGATCAACGAATCGACCGTCCGGCTGCTGACCAGGCATGGCTGCGAGGTGGTCGTCGCGGCTGGCGCGGGTTGCTGCGGCGCCATCGACCAGCATTTCGGCTTCGAGAAGAAATTCACGAACGCGGCCAAGGCGAACGTCGAAGCATGGATGCAGGAGATTGAGGGCCAGGGCCTCGATGCCATCGTGTTCAATGCGTCGGGCTGCGGCGTCACACTGAAGGAGTATGACCACCTTCTGCGCACCGACACAGCGTGGGCGGACAAGGCTGCAAAGGTGACGTCGCTGTTTTGCGATCTCTCCGAGTTGATGCTGGAACTGGGCCTCAAGCGGTCCACGGTCAAGACTGGTCAAACCGTCGCCTACCACACGGCATGTTCCATGCAGCACGGACTGGGGTTGCGCACGCAATCGAAGCAGCTTCTCTCGGACGCTGGCTTCGACGTTCGCGAACCGGACGAGAGCCATATCTGTTGCGGCTCGGCCGGCACTTACTCGATCCTCCAGCCGACGCTCTCCAACCAGCTTCGCGGCCGCAAGGTCGCCAACCTCGAGGCCGCCGGGCCGGAGATCATCGCCGCCGGCAACATCGGCTGCATCACCCACATCTCCGAGGGGACCGGGCTTCCTGTGGTGCACACGTCGGAATTGCTGGATTGGGCCACCGGGGGTCCGAAACCGGACGCCATCGGCTAGTTCTGCCAATAGCCGGGTTGGCGCGTCCGTAGCCGGTTCCCACATATCGTTGATGACCCGCGCGTTCGCGACGCTGATCCTGTTCTTGACTGCAGCGATGGCCGCCGTCTCGCCGGGTTCGGCCCGTCAGGACGACTCCCGTCTCAATGCCTTGTTCGAACGCCTGCAGGCTACCGACGACGGCATCGAAGCGCGGGCCATCGAAGCGACCATCTGGCACATCTGGATCGAAGCGGATGATCCCGCCGCCGACGCATTGATGATGCAAGGCATCGCTGCGATGAACGGTGGCGACCTACGCACGGCGCTGGCGGCCTTCGACGCCGTGACCAGGCAGGTGCCCGACTTCGCCGAGGGTTGGAACAAGCGGGCCACGGTCTACTACCTGATGGGCCGCCACGACGCCTCGGTTCAGGACATCGCCCGAACTCTCGCTCTGGAGCCGCGACACTTCGGCGCCATCTCGGGTCTTGGACTGATCTACACCGCAAGCGGTCAGGATGCCGAGGCGCTACGCACCTTCGAGCGGGCACTGACCATTCACCCGCACATGGATGCCATCCGCCAGCGCGTGAAGGTCCTGCGCGCGCGGTTGCGAGGAAAACAGATCTGACTCCACACGGGATCGGCTCGGGATCGCGAATGGGAAAGCGCCTTCGGTGTGGTTCGGTTACACTGCCGCCATCGAATGCCGCTATCGAATGCCGCTATCGGAGGTGGTGTGATGAGGGTTGTCCGCAGGCTTCTGGCGGCGGTTGCGGTCGCCTTCGTTGGTGCAGTTCCCGCAGCGGCGGACACACCAAAAACGCCGGCGATCTTCTGGCTCATGGATGAGCCGGTCACGCTGTTCGATCTCGGCCTCTTCCGCTTGCGGCGCGACATGGAGGCCGTGTCCCGGTGGCTCTCCGAGCAGGGGTATGCCTCGGAAACGCCCCTCAACGGTGCCTACTACGAATGGCGGGAGCGCAAGATCATCGCCTACGTGTCGATCCGGGATTCCACGAGCGATCCCGGCGAACGCCAGTGCCGCGAAGTCTTCGGCCGCGCCGTCCGCTGGCTGATCGGCGGTGCGCCGCAGGGGCCCAGACAGGCGATGTTCTGTCTGGAGAACCTGTTTCTGCATCAGGGGCCGGGCAACGTTGGCCGTCCGCAGAACCTGGGTCAGGAACTGGTCGAAGCCGTGCGCATGGAAGTGACGCTGTTGGCACCGGGGCCAGTATCCCTCGGAGGGACGAGCGTTCGGTGCAGCGGACAGTTGGATACGGATATGTCCGAATTGACGCTTTCCGTCACGGAGTAGGGACAGGTCCGGTCGGATCGGACAGGAGGGACGATGAGCGATCGCGAAGTGGCCGTCGTGGTTGGCGCCGGAACGGGGTTGGGCGCGGCGCTCGTCCGGTGTTTCGCCGGCGCTGGCTTGGACGTCACCGTCGCGGCACGCGATCCGGAGCGGCTTGAGGACGTGACCGCAGGCGGGCAGGCGTCTGTTGGGAAAGTCCGGGCCTATCCCTGCGATGCCACGGACGAGAAGGCGGTCGAAAACCTGTTCGAGAGCGTCACCGCTGAATTCGGTGAACCGGCGCTCGTCGTCTACAACGCCGGCGCCTTCGTCCGCGCCAGCATCCTGGAGATCGAGGCGGCGGACTTCGAACGCTGCTGGCGGGTCGGTTGCCTGGGCGGGTTCCTCGTCGGCCGAGCGTCGGCCCGGCGGATGGTCTCGCGCGGCTCCGGGACCGTCATCTTCACCGGGGCAACGGCGTCCCTGCGTGGCAGCGCGATGTTCGCCAATCTCGCGGTCGGCAAATTCGGGCTCCGCGCCCTCGCCCAGAGCATGGCCCGCGAGTTGGGCCCCAAGGGCGGTCACGTCGCCCACGTGGTCGTCGACGGCATGATCGCGACGCCCAGGGCCGGAGGACAGACGGAGACGGAGTCGCGTCTCGATCCGGCAGCGATCGCCGACGACTACCTGGCGCTGCATCGTCAGCCGAGGAGCGCGTGGACCCTGGAACTGGACCTCCGTCCCTGGGTGGAGCAGTTCTGACGCGGAAGCGAAAACACGCGTTGGGAGGATCGACGATGGCGCAAGTGGCACGACAGATTCGGGTCGACGACGGGCTGATCGGCGAACTAAGGGAGATCGTCGGCGACCGGCTGACGACGTCGGCGGCGGTGCGCGAACAGCATGGCCGCGACGAATCCTACCATCCCGCCGCGCCGCCCGAGGCCGTCGTCTTTGCCGAGACGACCGAGGAGGTCGCGGCGGTCGTTGCCGCCTGCGCCCGCCACGGCGCGCCGGTCATTCCGTTCGGCACCGGCACCTCACTGGAGGGGCACGTCTCGGCGGTCGAAGGCGGGGTGTGCATCGACCTCAACAGCATGGACCGCATCCTCGCCGTCAACGCCGAAGACATGGATGTCACGGTCGAAACGGGTGTCACCCGCAAGCGGCTCAACGCCGAGCTGCGTGACACGGGGCTATTCTTTCCCGTCGATCCGGGCGCCGACGCGTCCCTCGGCGGCATGACGGCGACGCGGGCATCGGGGACCAATGCCGTCCGGTACGGCACCATGCGCGAGAACGTACTGGCGCTGACCGTGGTTCTCGCCGACGGGCGGGTGATCCGGACTAGCCGCCGGGCGCGCAAGTCCGCAGCGGGTTACGACCTCACCCGGCTTTTCGTCGGCTCGGAAGGGACGCTCGGCGTCATCACCGAGGTCACGCTTCGCCTGCACCCCATCCCCGAGGCAATCTCGGCGGCGGTGGTGTCGTTCCCGGCCCTGGGAGCGGCAGTCGATTCGGTCATCACCACCATCCAGTCCGCGGTGCCCATTGCGCGGATCGAACTCCTCGACGAGGTGCAGATGGACGCGGTGAACCGATACTCCGATCTCGACTACCCCTTGCAGCCTACGTTGTTCCTGGAGTTTCACGGCACCACCGAAGGTGTCCGCGAACAGGCGGAAACGGTGGAGGCGATCTGTGCCGACCATGGCGGCGGCGACTTCCGCTGGGCGTTGCTTCAGGAGGACCGCGACCGCTTGTGGAACGCCCGCCACGTCGCGGCCTACGCGGCTGCCGCCTTGCGGCCGGGTTCGAAATTGTGGGCTACCGATGTCTGTGTACCGATCTCGCGGCTCACCGAGTGCATCGTCGAAACCCGCGCCGACATCGACGCCAGCGGTCTGATCGCCCCCATTGTTGGCCACGTCGGCGACGGCAATTTCCATCTCGTTCTGCTGGTCGATCCGTCCAACGACGCCGAGATCGCCGACGCCCACGCGCTGAACGACCGCCTCGTCGCCCGCGCCTTGGCGATGGACGGAACCTGCACCGGAGAGCATGGCGTCGGGCTCGGCAAGATGAAGTTCATGGCGGCGGAGCACGGCGACGGCGTCGACGTCATGCGCGCCGTCAAGCAGGCGCTCGATCCCCAGGGCATCATGAACCCGGGAAAGATCGTTCCGGCTTAACGCCTTCGTCGCAGGATCCGGCGGACGATCGTCTTCTCGATTTCCACGAGGACATAGACCGTCGCCCCGACGGCGACGATGGGAATCCATTGCGCCGCTTCGATCGGCCGGGTGGCGAACAGCGCCTGGAGCGGCGGCGCGTAGGTGAACGCCATCTGGAACGCCATCACCACGACGATGGCGCCGATCACCGCCCTCGAGCCGAACAGATCTCTGGGGCGGACAACAGACGCGGTGAGATGGCGCGTGTTCAACAGGTAAAACGCCTCGAACACCACCAATGTATTGACGGCGATGGTGCGGGCGGTCTCGACGTCGGCACCCTGGGCGCGCTCCCAGACGAACAGCCCGAACACACCGGCGACCAGGATCGTGGTGACGAAGCCGATCCGCCAGGCGAGGAAGCCGGTGATCAACGGCTCGTCCGGCCGCCGCGGCCGGCGGTTCATGGTATCGGCCTCGGTCGGCTCGAAGGCCAGCGCCAGGGCTAGCGTCACCGCCGTGATCATATTGACCCACAGGATCTGCACGGCGGTGATCGGCAGCGCCCGGCCGAGCAGGATCGCGAGCACCAGCACGACGGCTTCGCCGCCGTTGGTCGGAAGAATGAACACGA
>Ga0056109_1000010_pt1 | contig 97703 bp, 92 predicted proteins | sample WorMetG1BERMUDA2_FD_80077 | JGI IMG/M metagenome (GOLD analysis project Ga0056109, IMG submission 80077) | Marine gutless worms symbiont microbial communities from Max Planck institute for Marine Microbiology, Germany - Inanidrilus... ...
ACCCTCCACACCCAGGGACTTCGCGTCCCAACCCAAGGTCCCGGTTCGGCTGCCCCACGGCCGGACCGGGACCGCCCACTTCGGGCTCCTGCCCCGATGCGCCGCCGACGGCGGGAACGGGCAGAAAACTTGGCAATTAGCCGCTTTTTAACCCTGTTCTTTAGGGTTTCCTTAACGGCGCAAGACTATGGTCACGAGCAACCAAGAACACCGCACTTCGAAGCCCGTTGGAGCCGGTACCGACACGTCGATGATCAAGCCCCGCCCCGCGATTCACGAGACCCCCGCTCCCCGGCGCGAAACGCCAACCGCGACCCCGCCAACACGGTTCGCCGAAGTCATCGGTCCGGACGGAAATCCGATGACCTGGGACGATCTCCCGCCGGCCGACACGCGCCGCTGGGTGGCACGGCGCAAGGCCCAGGTCGTCGCCGGCGTGCGCGCCGGGTTCATCACCCTCGAAGAGGCGTGCGCCCGTTATGCGCTGTCGGTGGACGAGTTTCTCTCCTGGCAGCGGCTGTTCGACCGCCACGGGCTTTCCGGTCTTCGCACGACCCGGACCAAGCACTATCGCCGCACGACGGGTTCGCCTGCGTCGTAGCCCGGTTTGCAGCTAGGCAAATCTTGCCGGGCTGTTAACCAGTTCTTCATGCTCCCCTCCCTACGCTGGCATCCTCGGGTGGGTGCCTGGGTTCGGCCCTGCAAAATCGGTACGAGGGAATCGCCATGGACGCCTTCCTGCAGGCCCTGCGCAACATCGGTCCCGGCCGCCTTACGCTCATGGGCGGTGTCATCATCATGCTGGTGGCGTTTTTCGTCTGGATCGCGGCACGCCTGGCGTCGCCCCAGTACGAGCTGCTGTACGGCGACCTGGGAATGCAGGACTCCGGAAAGATCATCACCCAGCTCGAGGCCGACGGAATTCCCTACGAACTGGCGGCCGGCGGTGCCACGGTGCTGGTTCCCGGCGACCACGTCCCCGAGGCCCGGATGAAGCTCGCCAACGCCGGACTGCCGAGCGGCGGCTCCATCGGGTACGAGATCTTCGACAGCGCTGACTCCCTTGGCGCGACCAACTTCATGCAGAACGTCAATCTGGTGCGGGCGCTGGAAGGCGAGCTCGGGCGGACGATCAGTACCATCGAAGCCGTGGATTCGGCACGCGTCCATCTGGTCATGCCCCGGCGCGAACTGTTCAGCCGCGAACGCCAGGAACCGAGTGCGTCGGTCATTCTCAGGATGCGCGGGTCCAGCCGCCTCAGCACCGGTCAGGTGCTCGCCGTTCAACATTTGGTCGCCTCCGCCGTACCGGGTCTGTCGCCCGGTAAGATCTCCATCGTTGACGGCCGCGGCACGCTTTTGGCCGGCGGCGCCGAGGACGAAGGCAGCACGGCGGTGATGGCGGCAAAGGCCGACGAACGCAAACGCGCGTTCGAGAACCGCTTGGCCCGCACCATCGAGACGCTGCTGGAGAAAACCGTCGGCATCGGGTCGGTGCGTGCCAACGTGACCGCGGACATGGATTTCGATCGCATCAATACCTCAGAGGAGGTCTTTGATCCCGATGGCCAAGTGGTGAGATCGACGCAGAACATCGAGGAGACGGCGACCAGCCGCGAATCCCTCGGTCCGCCGCCGGTGACCGTTCAGACCAACCTCCCCGATGCTGATCTCGCCGCCAGCGAGGGGGGTGGAGCCACGACGGCCGAAAGCCGGACCGAAGAGACGGTGAACTTCGAGATCACCAAGCGCGTCGTGAACCACGTCCGTGACATCGGGATCGTCAATCGGCTCTCCGTGGCGGTGCTCGTCGACGGGATTTACGGGCCGGGTGCGGACGGGCCTCGAACTTATTCGCCGCGCCCGCAGGAGAACATCGACCAGCTGGCCATCCTTGTGCGAGGGGCCATCGGCTATGACGCCCAGCGAGGCGACACGATCGAAGTCATCAACATGCAGTTCGCCGATCCGCCAGAGCCCGAGGAGGAGAAGCTTCAGTTGTTCTTTGGCCTCGACAAGAATGATCTCCTGCGTACGGCAGAGATTCTGGTGTTGGCGATCGTTGCCATTCTGGTCATTCTGTTGGTCGTGCGCCCGCTGGTGGCACGGGCCTTCGAAGCAATCCCGACCGCCATCGGTCCTGACGGACAGATTATCGCCGCCGAACCTGGCGCGCCGGCGCTGGCGGCTCCAGGGGCGCCGGGTGTTCCAGGAATGCCCGTGCCTGGCGAGCGACCGGGCGAAGAGGACTTCGATGAAATGATCGACCTCGACCGGGTCGAGGGACGGGTCAAGGCCTCGTCGGTCTGCAAGGTCGGCGAAATCGTCGACAAGCACCCCGAGGAGGCGCTGTCCATCATTCGTTCGTGGCTCTACGCCGAGGGCTGAAGATCTTGAGTGGCGCGCCGACGACTCCGAAGGAACGCTGAGCGATGGCTCGGGTCAAGGACGCCTATCGCAATCTGACGGGACCCCAAAAGGCCGCCATCTTCATGCTCGCGCTGAGCGAAGAGCAGGCGGGCAAGCTGTTCGAGATGATGGACGACGAAGAAATCCGAGAGCTGTCGCAGAACATGGCCAACCTCGGCACCATCAGTGCTGCGGTCGTCGAGCGCCTGTTCGTCGAGTTTGCCGACCAGTTGTCCAGCGCCGGCTCCCTGGTCGGCACCTACGACTCCACCGAACGGCTGCTGACCAAGACCATCGGCAAGGAACGCGTCGATCAGATCATGGAGGAAATCCGTGGTCCGGCTGGCCGCACCATGTGGGACAAGCTGGGCAACGTGAACGAAGCGGTTCTCGCCAACTACCTCAAGAACGAGTACCCGCAAACCGTCGCCGTGGTGATGTCCAAGATCAAACCCGATCACGCGGCCCGCGTGTTGGCCTTGCTGCCGGAAAACTTCGCCATGGAAGTGATCATGCGCATGCTGCGCATGGAGACCGTGCAGAAAGACATCCTCGACCACGTCGAACGGACGCTCCGCACCGAGTTCATGACCAACCTCGCGCGCACCGCTCGGCGCGACTCCCACGAGATGATGGCGGACATTTTCAACAACCTCGACCGCTCGACGGAGAACCGTTTTCTCACCGCCCTCGAGGAACGCAACCGTGAGTCCGCCGACCGCATCAAGCAGCTCATGTTCACCTTCGACGATCTGGCGCGCATCGATGCCGCCGGCATCCAGACGCTGTTGCGCCAAGTCGAGAAGGACCAGCTGGCGACCGCTCTGAAGGGCGCGTCCGAGGCGGTCAAGGATCTGTTCTTCAAGAACATGTCCGAACGTGCCGGCAAGATGATGAAGGAAGACATGGAAGCAATGGGCGCGGTCAGACTGCGCGAGGTCGACGAAGCCCAGGCCAACATCGTGGCCACCGCCAAAGCCCCTGCCGACACCGGCGAAATCGTCATCGCCGGTTCCGGCGAGGAAGACGAACTCGTTTACTGAGGAGCGGCGGAATGGCGACGGTCCGCAAATTCATGTTCGACCGGAACTTCGACGAGATCTCCGTCACCGAAGAACCGCCCGAAGAGGAGCCCGAGGACCTCACCGAGGAGGAAGAGGAGCCCGAGGAGGACGTTCCGACCTTCGGCGAAGAGGATCTCGCGCAGGCCCGGGAAGAAGGCATTGCGGCCGGCCGCGAGCAAGGCATCGCCGAAGCCACCGAGGCGACCGAGCGGCGCATCGCCGAAACGCTGGACGCCATAGCCCGCGAACTGGAAACGCTGCTCGAAGATCGCAAGAGCACGGCCGAACAGGCGTCCCGCGAAGCCATGACGGCGGGTGTCGCCGTTGTCCGCAAGCTGTTTCCGGCGCTCAACCGCGACCACGGGCGGGGCGAGATCGCGAACGAGCGGAGCTTTGCTGGAGAGATCTCGGTCGCTGCTGATTCTGCGATCGCCGACAGCGATTGCGCCGTCGAATGGTCGGATGGCGGCGCGTTCCGCGACACCGACCGGATGTGGCGCGAGGTCGACGACGTCATCAACAGAAACCTGAAAACCGACGCCGAACCTGAACCGGCGCATAGCGACATCCAGGCCGAAGCTTCGGCCGACGCCGACGCCGACGCCAATGTCAGTGCCGAAACCGATGGCGACCCGTCCGAACCAAATGCGGACGCAGGGGAGGCCGGACGAGGAGACGCCGATGGCTGACGAAAAAGACCTCGAGCTCGACGAGCTGGAAGAGCCGGCCGCCCAGCAGGCGCCGCCCCCGGACGACGAGGGAATCGATCCAAGCGATCTCGGTGCCGATTTCGGCGATTTCCCGAGGGGCTCCCAGGACCTGGAAGCGGTCTATGATATTCCCGTCCAGGTGTCGGCCGTCCTCGGTAAGGCGTCGATGGAAGTCAGCCAGTTGCTCAAGCTCGGCCGCGGCGCCGTCGTCGAACTGGACCGCAAGGTCGGCGAGGCCATCGATATCTACGTCAACAACCGCCTGGTGGCACGCGGCGAGGTGGTCGTCGTCGAAGACCGGCTCGGCGTGACGATGACGGAAATCATCAAGAGCGAACGGACCTAGACCCTATGGCGGATGGCGCGGCGATAGAGATCGAAGTCCGGCGGGCGGGCATGACGTTGGACGCGGCGACGGTGATTGGCCTGATCTGCGGGTTCGGCCTCATCGCCACGGCGATCGTGCTCGGAGGGTCGCCACAGTCGTTCCTGAACATACCCTCGGTGCTGATCGTGCTGGGAGGCACATTCTCGGTCGTGACCATCTGCTTCTCTCTGTCCGAGGTGGTCAATACCGCCCGGGTCCTGGCCAAGACCGTGTTCTACAGCGCCCGCGAACCGTCGGAGGCGGCCCTGCAGGTGCTGCAGGTTGCCGAGTTGGCGCGGCGTCAGGGCGTACTGGCGATGCAGAACGTCCTCGATGAACTGCGCTCCGAGCCGTTCCTGCACAAGGGCATGTCCATGGTGGTCGACGGCACCCCAGGCGAAGAGGTCGAAACCATCCTGCGTCAGGACCTGCAGGCAACAGCGATCCGCCATTCGAAGAGCATCAACGTTCTGCGCAAGGCGGCAGAGTATTCGCCGGCCATGGGCCTGATCGGGACACTGATCGGCCTCGTGCAGATGCTCGGTAATCTTGACGACCCCACATCCATCGGCCCGAGCATGGCCGTGGCCCTGCTGACAACGTTCTACGGCGCCGTACTCGCCAATCTCGTGTTCTCACCCCTCGCCGCCAAGTTGGAACGGAATTCTGGCGAGGAATCGTTGGTCAACAGCGTGTTCGTGATGGGCGCGGTCTCCATCGGCCGCCAGGAGAACCCGCGCCGCCTGGAAATGTTGATCAACAGTGTGCTGCCCCCCCCGCCGCGCGGGTTCAGTACTTCGACTGACGGAGGCGACGATCATGCGGCTACTCATCATCGGAACCCTCGAAGGTCAGATCGGCGCGGCCAGCCGCATCGCCATGGACCGCGGCGCCAAGGTCAGTCATGCCGACACAATCGATACCGGCCTCGACGCCATCCGCTCGGCACAGGGCGCCGACCTCGTACTCGTCGACGTCAAGCTCGACGTCGCGGCGCTGATCGCCAGCCTGCAGAGCGAGCGCATCGCCGTACCGGTGGTCGCCTGCGGCGTCGGCAACGACACTCAGGCGGCGGTCGCCGCGATCAAGGCAGGCGCAAAGGAGTACCTGCCGCTGCCGCCGAGCGCCGAACTCATTGCCGCGGTTCTCGAGGCAGTGGCGGAGGAAAGCCACGCCATCATCCATAGCGACCCACGCATGGCCGAAGCGCTGGCCCTCGCCGATCGGGTGGCGCCCAGCGAAGCCAGCGTGCTCATCGTCGGCGCGTCGGGAACGGGTAAGGAACTGATGGCCTGGCACCTGCACAACCAGAGCCGCCGGGCCGACAACCGCTTCGTCGCCGTCAACTGCGCCGCCATCCCCGAAGCTCTCTTGGAGTCCAAACTGTTCGGCCACGAGAAAGGCGCGTTCACCGGCGCTGTCGCGCGGCGCATCGGCCGGTTCGAAGAGGCCAACGCCGGGACCCTGCTGCTCGACGAGATCAGCGAAATGGACCCGCGGCTTCAAGCGAAGCTGTTGCGCGCCATTCAGGAGAAGGAGATCGACCGGGTCGGTGGTTCGAAACCGGTCAAGGTCGACGTTCGCATTATCGCGACCTCCAACCGCAACCTCGAGGAGGCCGTCGCCGCCGGCACGTTCCGCGAGGATCTCTACTTCCGGCTCAACGTCGTTACCGTGCGGATTCCGGCGCTGGCGGAGCGACCTCGCGACATCGAAGTCCTGGCCCGCCACTTCATCGACAAGTACGCCGACGCCAACGGGGTCGAGCGCCTGCCGCTGTCGTCGGAGGCCCTTGGCGTACTCCGCGACTACGCCTGGCCAGGGAACGTGCGTGAGCTGGAGAATACGATCCACCGCGCAGTGCTCCTTGCGCAAGGCCCGGAGATCGGTGCCGACGCCGTGCTGCTCACCGGCGCGCCGCTCGTCGCCGAAGCAGTCCGCGGCGGCGTCGCGGAAGCCGGGTTGGTGGGTAGAACGGTCGCCGATGTCGAGCGCGAGTTGATCATCGACACCCTGTCCCACTGCCTCGGCAACCGGACCCACGCCGCCAACATTCTCGGCATCTCCATCCGAACGCTGCGCAGCAAGCTGCGCCAGTACACCGACCAGGGCTTCCCGGTGCCCATGCCCGGCGCCTCCGAACGCCCGGCGCTGTAAGCGCGGAACGACGGTAGGCAGTCGGAAGGCGAGCGATGGCCGACACCTCCCCCGCGGCGCCGCCGATCGGCTCCACCACGGGCACCATGCGTGCCAGGTTGACCTCTGCGCTGAAGCGCGGAGACATTGGGCTTGCGCTCGGCGTTGTCACCATCCTGGTGGTGCTGATCCTGCCGATGCCGCGGTGGCTTCTCGATTTCAGCTTGGCGTTCTCGATCACGTTCTCGGTGCTGATCCTGATGACCGCGCTGTTCCTCGAACGGCCGCTGGATTTCAGCGCCTTTCCCACGGTGCTGTTGCTGGCGACGATGATCCGCCTCGCCCTCAACCTCGCATCGACGCGGCTGATCCTTGCCCACGGTCACGAAGGTACCCACGCTGCCGGACAGGTCATCGAAGCCTTCGGTGGCTTCGTGATGAGCGGCAATTTCGTCATCCGCATCATCGTTTTCTCGATTCTGGTGATCGTGAACTTCATCGTCATTACCAAGGGCTCGGGACGTATCGCGGAGGTCTCCGCGCGGTTCACCCTCGACGCCATGCCCGGCAAGCAGATGGCCATCGATGCCGACTTGTCGTCCGGCCTGATCGACGAAGACGAAGCCAAGGCCCGGCGCAAGGACCTGGAGGACGAAAGCACGTTCTTCGGGTCCATGGACGGCGCCGCGAAGTTCGTCCGGGGCGATGCCGTCGCCGGCCTGCTGATCACATTGATCAACATCATCGGCGGGATGATCATCGGCGTCGTGCAGAACGATCTGACGTTCTCCTAGGCGGCCGACATCTATACGCGCCTGACTGTCGGCGACGGCCTCGTCACCCAGATCCCGGCGCTGATCGTGTCGACCTCGGCCGGCATGGTGGTGACCAAGGCCGGCGTCACCGGAGCTACCGAAAAGGCATTGTTCAGCCAGCTCGGCGGCCAGCCGAAGGCACTCGGCATGGTCTCGTTCCTGCTATTGGCGCTGGCGGCGCTGCCGGGAATCCCGAAGATCCCGTTTCTGTTGCTCGCTGCCGGGGCGGGAGCCATCGCCTGGGCCGTCCACCGCCAGCACCAGACCGTCGCCGCCGAGGAAGCCCACCTCGCCGAGGAAGCCATCGAGGCGGTACCGGTGGCCGAAGAACCCATCACGACGGCGTTGAAGATCGACGTCGTCCGGCTGGAGCTGGGCTACGGCTTGCTGTCGCTGATCAACGCCACGGCGGAAGGCCATCGCCTCACCGACCAGATCAAGGCGCTCCGCCGCCAGCTCGCCGCCGAGATCGGCTTCATCATGCCGAGCGTGCGAATCCAGGATAACATGCAGCTCGCCGCGAACACCTACGTTATCCGCGTCAAGGAGATCGAGTCGGGCCGCGGTGAATTGCGCCCGAACATGCTCCTGGTCATGGACCCGCGCGGCGAGGAGATCACGCTTCCCGGCGAAAAGACCACCGAGCCCACGTTCGGGCTCACGGCCATGTGGATCGACGCCTCGAACCGCGAAGAGGCGCTGTTCCGGGGCTACACAGTGGTCGAGCCATCGACCGTCGTGACCACCCACCTCACCGAAGTGATCAAGGACAACATGGCCGAACTGCTGTCCTACGCCGAAACACAGAAGCTGCTCGACGACCTGGACAAGGAACAGCAGAAACTGATCGCCGACATGATCCCGGCGCAGATCTCCGTCGGCGGCACTCAGCGGGTATTGCAGAACCTTCTCGCCGAGCGGATCTCCGTGCGCGACCTGCCGACCATTCTCGAAGGCATTTCCGAGGCGTGCGGCCACACCCGCAACGTGGCGATGATCACCGAGCATGTCCGGACCCGCCTCGCCCGCCAGATCAGCGACATGAACACCAACGACCAGGGTTTCATTCCGCTGATCACCCTGTCCCCCGAATGGGAGCAGGCGTTTGCCGAAGCGCTGACGGGGACCGGCGACGAACGCCAGCTATCCATGGCGCCGAGCAAGCTGCAGGAATTCATTGCCGCAGTTCGCAACGCCTTCGAGCGTCAGGCGATGCTGGGCGAGACACCCGTCCTGTTGACCAGTCCCATGGTCCGGCCGTACGTGCGCTCGATCATCGAGCGCTTCCGTCCGATGACCATGGTGATGTCGCAGAACGAGGTCTTCGCCAAGGCGCGGATCAAGACCGTCGGTCAGGTCTAGTGGCACTAGGCAACTAAATGCGGCTCAAGACCTTCTCCGCGCCGACCACCGCCGAGGCCATGGACTTGGTCCGCCGCGACCTGGGCGAGGACGCGATCATCGTTTCGACCCAGCCCGGCGGCGATGGTCAGAGCGCCCGGGTCACCGCGGCGATGGAGGATCTCGACCCCATCGACGTCGCGTTGCCATGGCGGGACGACGGCGACGAACCGGCCGCCGATGCGACGGCGGAAGTCCGCCAGGCCCTGGCCTTCCATGGGACGCCTGCCCTGCTAAGCGACCGCCTGACGGCGGCGGCGGGCGCGTTCGCCGAATCCGGCGCATTGATGGCGTTGGCCGGTGCCCTCGACACCGAGTTCGATTTCGCCCCGGTTTCCGACGCCACGGCATTGCGCCGGTTGATTCTCGTCGGCCCCCCGGGCGCCGGAAAGACCATCAGCACGGCCAAGCTCGCCGCCCGGGCTCGTCTTGCCGGCCGGGCGGCGGCGGTCATCACCAGCGATACCCGCCGTGCCGGCGGTATCGAACAACTCGGCGCGTTTACCCGGCTGCTCGACGTCGAGCTGATCGAAGCGGACGGGTCGGCAGGACTGTCCGAAGCCGTCGGGGCAATCGAGAACGGTGCCAACGTGTTCATCGATACGGCCGGTACCAACCCGTTCAGCGACACGGAGATGGAAACCCTGGCCGCACTGATCCAGGCCGCCGACGCGGAACCGGTTCTGGTGCTCGCCGCCAGCGGCGACGCTCTCGAAGGCGCCGACATGGCATCCGCGTTCGCCGAACTGGGTGTGAACCGGCTGCTGGCCACCCGACTCGACGTGGCCCGCCGGTTCGGCGGCCTGCTGGCGGCGGCCGACGCGCCACGGCTGGCCTTTTCCGACGTCAGTGTCACCCCCCACATTGCCGACGGGCTCAGTCCCATCAACCCCGTCTCGCTTGCCCGCCTGATCATGCCGCACGCCGAAGAACCCGCCGCAACCGTCCAGCTCAACGAGGCAGCCCTATGACCACTGGCCCCTCTCCCGTGCCCCAGGCTCCTCCCCGGTCGAAGGGCCGCAACGTGATCGCCGTCGCCTCGGGAAAGGGCGGAGTCGGCAAGACGTGGCTGGCGATCACGCTGGCCCACGCGCTGGCCAGGGCCGGAGCGCGGACGCTGCTGTTCGACGGCGACCTCGGCCTTGCCAACGTCGACATCCAGCTCGGCCTGATGCCGAAGCACGACCTCGGCAGTGTACTTGCCGGACGGCTGACCCTGAGCCAGGTGGCGATGACCTACGAAGACGGCGGTTTCGACATCATCGCCGGCCGCTCGGGTTCCGGCCGGCTGGCGGACATCGCGCCAAGCCGGCTGCAGATCCTCGGTGACGATCTCGCCTCGGTCGCCGGGACCTAAGACCGTGTCGTTCTCGACTTGGGCGCCGGCGTCGAGCGGACGGTCCGCCACCTGACCCGGAATGTCGAAGCCTGCATTGTGGTCAGCACCGACGAACCGACGTCGCTGACAGACGCCTATGCGTTCATCAAGGTCACGCGTCTGGAAAATCCCAACCTCGACATCCGTGTCGTCGTCAACATGGCCAACTCGATCCACGAAGGCGAGCGCACCTACAACACGCTCAACAAGGCGTGCGAGGGGTTCCTGAAATTCTCGTCGCCGCTGCTTGGCGTCGTCCGCCGGGATACCAAGGTTCGCGAGGCAATCCGCAGCCAAAGTTCCTTGCTCATGCGGTTCCCCAACGCCGAAGCCGCCGCCGATGTCGAGGCGGTGTGCTCGAAGCTGATGGCGCCGCCTCCCGGTCCGCGTTAGCGGCGGAGCATCACCCCATGTCCCGATGACCACTGTCGCGCCGCCGCCCCCGCCTCCGCCAACGCCTCCAGCGCCGAAACCGGCGCCGCCGCCCGTCATCGTCGTCCCCGACCCGCCTGCCGCTTTGACCCGCCTCGCCGCCGGTTCGCGAATCGAGGCTCAGGTTGCCGCCCAGACGCCGGAGGGCCTCGTCCGCATCGCGACCCCGGTCGGGGTCCTCGAGGTTCAACCGCCGCTGCCGCTCCCCCGCGACGCCCAACTCCTGCTGGCGCTGCACACCCTAAGCCCGCGGGTGCAGCTTCACCTGCTCGCCGTCAACGGCCAGCCACCGCAGCTCGCCCTGCGGACGGAGCCCGGCGTCCCGCCCCCGACGCTGGGTCAACCGGAGTCGGCTTCCGCACCACCGGCCACCGGGACGGTGGCCCCGACGGCGGCAGCTCGGCCGTTGCCACTGACCATCGGAACGGCCCTGGATGCGACGCTCGTCCGTCCCGCCGGAACCGGCACACCGGCGTCGCCGGCAACGCCCGGCACCGGTCAACTCCAGGCACCCGGCACCGCGGCGCCCGCGGCAGCGGTGGGGACCGCACCTCCAGTGGCGGGACAGCCGGCGACGGCTCCCGGCCCAGCAACACGCGCCGGCACCGCGCCGCCCGCCGCTCCGGCGCCCGGAGCGCCGGCGGCACCGGCCCTCGCGGCCGGCACCCAGGTTGCAGTGCGTGTTGTCGCCATTCATCCCGCCGGTCAGGGACCGCCGGAGCCCGCGGGCGCGCCGGCACAGCCCCTCGCCGCGGGACGGATCGTCGCCCGCACCGTCACCGGCACCAATGCCGCGGGCCAGCCGCTGGTCCGAACTCCCCTCGGGCTTTTGACGCTGTCCACGAATGCCGGTGTTCCGCGCGGCGCTGTCGTCGAGCTCGAGGTGCTGGCGCCGCCGCGACCACCGGAGGCCGCGCCGTCCGCGCCGCGCACGGTCGCCGCACCCCTGACCCGCGACGTGGTCCTGCGGGCTCCGGACTGGCCGGGATTGCGCGAGGCCATGCAGGTGCTCGCCGAGGCCGACCCGGCCGTCGCCCGGCAACTCGTCGAGACGGTGTTGCCCCGCCCTGAGGCGCGATTGACGACGACCATGCTGTTCTTCCTTTCGGCGCTGCGCGCGGGGGATGTGCGGAGCTGGGTCGGCGATGCAGCGACGCGCGTTCTGCAGCGGGTGCGTCCCGATGTGCTCGCCCGAATCGGCGACGACTTCACGCAACTCTCGCGCATCGCCGAGGAGCCGGCCCGCGGCGACTGGCGGGTCGCGCAGATCCCCCTCTACACCGGCGCTGAGATCGAGCAGATCCGCCTGATGATGCGTCACCACGGCGCCGACGACGAAGACGACGCCCGCGGGGCCAAGGGCACCCGATTCATCCTCGACGTGACGCTCAGCCGCCTCGGGCGGATGCAGTTGGACGGCCTTGTCCGCAGTGGCGGCAAGCACCTCGATCTCGTGGTACGCTCGGAACGGCCCCTGCCGCAGGTGATGCGCGACGAGATACGCGCCATCTTCCACGACGCCGCCGAACTGACCGGCCTCGCCGGCGGTGTCGGATTCCAAGCGGCACCGCCGGGCTTCATCGATGTCGCCGCCGACCCCAGCGACGGCGTCGCGCCGGACCTGCTGGTGTAGGTGAGAGGAAGCAAGCGATGGACCGCATCGAACGCCGCGGACGCCTCGCCACGAGGCCCAATCCCGACCCAGCCACCGACTATCTTATCGTCCTCGAGGCGAAGATGACCCCGTCGCCGCCGCTCGGCAATACCAACGTGCTGATACGATACGTTCCCGACCGGATGATCCTCGATCCCGGATGCATGGACGCTTACGTCTCCGCGTTGGAGACCGACACCTGGGAGGTTCTCGAAGAAGTCGCTGTCGCCATCCGCGACGACTTGTTGAACGAAGTTGTGCCGCGCTGGGTTCAGGTGGCGGTCAGCGCACCTGGCGAATGGGCCGGGGTCGACCATCACCTCGTCGTCGTGGAGGACCGCCAGCCGCGCTGGGACAACCCGGCCCTGCTCGCCCGCGTCCCGTCGGCAGGATACTGAGGGACGACAGGCGTCGAATCGGGCGCGGGAAGAACCCTAGGCGCTGGCCTCGTCGATATCCCACCACTTCGAAAGGTGCCGTTTCGATATCCGTTCCGGCATTCCTTCGTAGTGCGAGACGTCGTTGAACAGCATCAGCCGCGCCCGGACCGGATCCTTGAAGTCGAGCACGTTGAGGCAGGCCGGATGCTGGTCGAGGCGGTCGCGGTATCCGCGGGCGTCGATACCAAGCAGGCTGCTGATCAATAACCGAATGGTCGCCTTGTGGGAAACCACGAGCACGTATTCGTCTGCGTGGCGGATGACGATGTCGCGAATCACCGGCAATGCCCGGGACAGCACGTGCAGCCCCGATTCGCCCGCTTCCGGCGCGAACGTGAACGGGTCGGCCTCCCACGCGGCGTATTCCTCCGGGTAGGCGTCTTCCACCTCGGCCCGGGTCATGCCCTCCCACCGGCCATGACTGATCTCCCGCAGGCCGTCCTTCGGCCGGGCTTCGATACCGAAGGGACCGGCAGCGAGGGCCGCGGTCTCGCGGGTCCGCTTCATCGGACTGGCGTAAACGGCCGATAGGGGCTCACTTGCCAGCCGCTCGCCAAGCGCGCGGGCCTGCATGCGGCCTTCGTCCGAGAGATCGACGTCCGTTGCGCCGGCGAACCGATCCTCCGCCGAGAGCACGGTTGCGCCGTGGCGCACCAGGAAAATCCGTGTGGTCATCGTCCCCCCGAGGTCATTGCTTGGTTGATCGCGCGGCTACATCGCGCGGCGGCGATGGCCTTGCAATCCGATTTCGTCGAGCACCGCCTGGTCACGCCGTCCCTCCTCCTCCGCGGCGCGAAGGTCGCGAGCGTCCTGGGCGATCTCGTATTTCTTGAGTTCGCGGTAGGCGTCTCGCAACTCGTCGCGGGCGACGGCGATCTCCTCCTCGATCTGGTCGACGGAGGCAGCGATCCGTTCACGGCGTTTGATGGCGGCGCGGGCGAAGGCGCCATACACCACTCCGGCGTCGTTGGGCGCCGCTCGCGCCACCGCCTGTTCGGCGGCGATTTCGTCTTCCAGGGCGCGGGCCTGACCTTCCAGGTCCTCGACCAGGCGGAGGAGCTCGGCGAGCTTGCGGCGGGCGTTGTCGACAGACCACTCGCGCAGTCGAATCAAGGTGTGCAGGTCGCGGGCCACGCTTCAGTCGCGCCTCACGAAGCGGTTTCCTCGGCCGTCGGCTCGGCCGCGGCGGGCATGTCGACCACTTGTTCGAGCAGGGCATACCCTTCTTCGAGCGTCGTGCGTTCGGGTTTCTGCTGGCGGAGGAATTCTTCCAGGTCCGGGTAATAGCGAATAGCCTCGTCCATGGCAGGATCGCTGCCGCGGCGGTAAGCGCCGAGGCGGATCAGTTCGGCCATGTCCTCATAGACGGCGATGAGCCGCTTGGCGCGGTCGACGACGGCATTCTCGCGCTCGGTGTTGCAGGCCGGCATGGTCCGCGAGACGCTGCGCAGTACGTTGACCGGCGGATAGCGGCCCCGCTCGGCGATGGCGCGGTCCAAGACGACGTGACCGTCGAGGATGCCGCGGACGGCATCGGCAATCGGTTCGTTGTGGTCGTCGCCCTCGACCAGAACCGTGAACAGGCCGGTGATGCTGCCCTGGCCCTCGACACCGGGCCCGGCGCGTTCCAGCAGCTTCGGAAGCTCGGCGAACACCGACGGCGTATAGCCCTTGGACGCCGGCGGCTCGCCCGCCGAAAGGCTGATCTCGCGCTGGGCCATGGCGAACCGGGTGACACTGTCCATCAGCGTCAGAACATGGTGGCCCTGGTCGCGGAAATACTCGGACACCGTCATCATCGTGTACGCCGCCTGGCGTCGAATCAGCGGCGGTTCGTCCGAGGTGGCGACCACGACGACGCTCCGCGCCAAGCCCTCGGGTCCAAGATCGTCCTCGATGAATTCTCGAGCCTCGCGGCCACGCTCGCCGACCAAGCCGATGACGCTGACCTCGGCGCTGGTATGCCGTGCCATCATCGACAACAAAGTCGACTTGCCTACGCCGGAGCCGGAAAAGATGCCCATGCGCTGCCCGTTGCAGCAGGTCAGGAACGCGTTCATTGCGCGGACGCCGAGGTCGATCTTGTCGCCGACCCTTTGACGCGCGTGTGCCGGCGGCGGCGGGCCCATGATCGGGTACGCCGTGGGACCCAGCGCCAGGGGTCCCTTGCCGTCCACCGGTTCGCCGAAGGCATTGATGACTCGTCCGAGCCAGGCGCGGTCCGGGAACACCATCGGATCTGCGGCACCCGCTTCGGCCCGGTCGCCGAGCCCGATTCCCGTGAGTGCGCCGAACGGCATCGCCAGCGCCCGGCCGTTGCGGAAGCCGACCACCTCGCACAGCACCGCACGCCCCCCGCGGCCGACGAGCCGGCAGTGGTCGCCCATCGAAAGGGCGCCCTGCGCCCCTTCAATTTCAACCAACAGCCCCACGATGCCGGCGACCCGGCCGTGTACAACATAGCCGGGCAGGCGATCGATCTCGTTGACGACAGTGTTGACCAGGGAAACCAACGCTCGCGACCTTCCTCGGCGAAGGGTTCCTACTATCCTACGGCCGCGTTTAAGGTTTGGTAAAGCGGCGCCCGATGGCCAATCCGCGGCTTGAACCGGGACTCGGGAACCCGTATGGTTAACGAAGGTTAACCATGTCGCGAGGGGGCCGCGCATGTGGGTGCTGCTGGTCGAGGACGACCCGACGACGGCGCAAAGCATCGAGATGATGCTCAAGTCCGAGGGGATGGTGGTCGACGCCACGGACCTCGGCGAGGACGGCCTCGAAATCGGCAAGCTCTACGACTACGACATCATCATCCTCGACCTGATGCTGCCGGACATCGACGGCATGGAGGTGTTGCGACGCCTGCGCGACGCCCGCATCACCACCCCGGTGCTGATCCTCTCGGGGCTCACCCAGGCCGAGAACAAGGTCAAGGGCCTCGGCACCGGTGCAGACGACTACCTCACCAAGCCCTTCGACAAATCCGAACTGATCGCTCGCATCCAGGCGATCGTCCGCCGGTCCAAGGGCCATGCCCAATCGGTGATCGAAACCGGGCGCATGCGGGTCAACCTGGATGCCCGCACCGTCGAGGTCGACGGTCAGCCGGTCCACCTTACCAGCAAGGAGTACGGCATCCTCGAGCTGCTGTCCCTGCGCAAGGGCACGACGCTGACCAAGGAGATGTTCCTCAATCATCTCTACGGCGGCATGGACGAGCCCGAACTCAAGATCATCGACGTGTTCATCTGCAAGCTGCGCAAGAAGCTGTCGGCCGCCACTGGCGGTGAGAACTACATCGAGACGGTCTGGGGTCGGGGCTACGTGCTCCGCGAATCGGACGAGGCCGTCGCCGAACCGGCGCGCGCCAAGGCCTGACGGTTCCCCTATTCCGCAACGCTCCCGTCCGGCACGAGCACGGCGAACCGCGCCTCAGTCCCGACAACCTCGGTTTCGATTTCTGCGCCGAGAGACGACGCCAGCAGCGCCGCCAGATGACCGTGCACCGTGCGGGCAGTCAATGTCTCCGCCGGCACGTCCACGGCCATCGCCGAGATAACATCCGAATCGATTCGCACGTCGGGGCCGGCGGCAGTGAACGCGGCACCGAGATCGTTGCCCAGTTCGGCAAGGCGGACACTGAGCGTGCCGCCCCTGGGCAGAGCGCCGACGCCCAGCAGCACAATGTTGAGAACCAGGCGCGCTACTGCCATCGGCCTTGGCCGTGCGGCATCGGCGCCGGCATCCGCCGGCCAGTCCAGCATGACGGTACCGCCGGCCAAGTGGCCTTCGGCCAGCGCGCGGGCCTCGTCGAGCGAAATGGTCCCGTCGCCGCCGCCGAAACCGAAGGCAATACGGAAGAACTGTAGCCGGCGTCCCATCTGACGACCGCTGGACGCGGCCAGGGCCAGCGCGTCCGTGTCACCGCCGGGCGCCGACCCGGCGAGTTCCAAACCGGCGTTCACCGCGCCGGCGGGGCCGACCAGATCGTGGCACAGCCGGGAGCACAACAGCTGCGCAACGCGAAGATCGATCCGCATGGTCCTGCCCCCCAAGAAAACGCCGCTTTTTGGATACTCGCGCCACGGCATTCGCCGCTATTCTGCAGCCTAACGCATCGCGGCGAACCTGGACAACGCACAGGACGGCAATGATGCCCGCAGACGACAGCTTTCCGCGCCTCCGCGGCGCCCGCCCCATCCCAAAGGGGCGGCCAGTCGATCCGGCGGCGGTAGACGAGGTCCGGGCGTTTCTGGGCGGCGACACGCCGGTCCGGGACGAACTCATCGAGGCGCTGCACGCGATCCAGGACACCACCCGGTGCCTGAGCGCGCGGCACATAGCCGCCTTGGCCGAGATCATGGGTCTGGCCCAGGCCGAGGTCTACGAGGTCGCCACCTTCTACGCCCATTTCGACGTCATCGCCGAGGGCGAAGCGCCGCCGCCGGATTTGACGGTGCGGGTCTGCGACGGCATCGCCTGCGCGCTCGCCGGCGCCGATTCGCTGGCCCGTGATCTCCCTGGCAGCCTCGGTCCCGGTGTGCGGGTCAAACCGGCGCCCTGCGTCGGCGGCTGCGATTCGGCGCCGATGGCCGTCGTCGGCCAGAACCGGATCGGCAGCGCCACCGCCGAATCGGTCCGTACCGCCGTCGAGACCGGCGCGACGACGACGCCCGTACCGGCCTACCGCACCCTCGACGCCTACCGCGCCGGAGGTGGCTATGCGTCTGTGGAGGGCTGCCGCTCCGGCGGCGACCGCGAGGGCACCATCGCAGCGATCGAGGCCTCGGGCCTTGCCGGTCTCGGCGGCGCCGGGTTCCCCACCGGGCGCAAGTTGCGGTTCCTCGACGGCACGCCCAGGCCCCGCGTCGTCGCCATCAACGCCGACGAAGGCGAACCAGGCACCTTCAAGGACCGACACTGCCTAGAAACCGATCCACACCGGGTTCTGGAAGGGGCGCTGATCTCCGCCTGGGCGGTGGATGCCGATGACGTGTGGATCTATCTCCGCGACGAATATCCCCATATCCGCGCGATTCTCACGACCGAGATCGCCGCCCTCGCCGCTTCCGGGCTCGCACGCGACATTCGGCTGCACCTGCGCCGGGGCGCCGGCGCCTACATCTGCGGCGAGGAATCGGCGATGCTCGAAAGCCTTGAGGGCAAGCGCGGCCTGCCCCGCAACCGGCCACCCTATCCGGCCCAGGCCGGGCTGTTCGGACGTCCGACGCTGATCCAGAATGTCGAGACCGCATGGTGGCTGCCAGAGATCATTGGCCGTGGCGCGCAGGCGTTCCGCGATGCCGGCCGCCCGCGGTTCTATTCGGTCTCCGGCCGGGTCGCCGAGCCGGGGGTCAAGCTGGCACCGTCGGGTGTCACCGCGCGCCAGCTGATCGACGACCATGCCGGCGGCCTGGCGGCCGGGCACACGTTCAAGGGCTACCTGCCTGGCGGTGCCTCCGGCGGAATCCTCCCCGCCGCCGAGGCCGACCAGCCGCTGGACTTTGGCGCCCTCGATTCGCTCGGATGCTTCGTCGGCTCGGCTGCCATCGTCGTACTTTCGGACGCCGACGCCCTTCGGCCCGTGGCCCGCAATCTTCTTGTCTTTTTCGCCGAGGAGAGCTGCGGCCAGTGCACGCCGTGCCGTCTGGGCTGCGAGAAGATGATCGACCTCATCGACGCGCCGACGTGGGATCGGCCGCTGATCGAGGAGCTGTCTCAAGCGATGGCCGATGCGTCGATCTGCGGTCTCGGCCAGGCGGCACCCAACCCGGTGCTCTGCGCACTTCGGTTCTTCGCAGACGAGGTGACCTAGTCATCATGGACGCCCTAACACCCGAATTCCTGACCGTCGATGGAGTGCGCCTCGAATGCCGCTGGATCCGGGTTGGCGGAGAGGATCGGCCCGTGCTGGTGTTCCTGCACGAAGGTCTCGGCTGTGTTGCCTTGTGGCGGGATGTCCCCGACCGCATCGCCCGGGCGACGGGATGCGATGCGTTCGTGTGGTCCCGTGCCGGCTATGGGCGGTCCGACGCTTGCGCCCTGCCCCGCCCGGTGCGGTTCATGCACGAGGAAGGCCTCAATACCCTGGAGCGCGTGCTGGACGCCGCCGGGATCGGCCGCGCCATCCTGATCGGTCATAGCGACGGCGGCTCGATTTCGCTGATCCATTGCGGCGGCACGCCCGCCCAGAGGATCGTTGGCCTTGTCACCCTCGCCGCTCACGTCTTCAACGAGGACCTGTGCGTGCGCAGCATCGAGGAAGCGCGCGAGGCTTATGCGACCTCCGATCTACGGGAGCGGCTCGCCCGCTATCACGGCGACAATGTCGATTGCGCCTTCCGCGGCTGGAACGACGTCTGGCTCCATCCTGACTTCCGCCACTGGAACCTGGAGGAGTTCCTTCCGGGAATCACCGTTCCGGCGCTGGTCATCCAAGGCGCCGACGACAAGTACGGTACGTCGGCCCAGGCCGAGGCCATCGCCCGCCAGATCGGCGGGCCGGTGGAGAAATGGATGGTCCCCGGCTGCGGCCATTCGCCCCATATCGACGCCGGTGACGTGGTTGCCGAGCGCATCGCCGAATTCGTGCGTGGGCTCACTGACTCAGCCGAATAGGCGGCTCGACTTACCGCTTTAGAGCGCCATCGGCTGGCGGCGCACGGCCGGCGAGGATCAGTCCGGTCATGCGGACGTCGGCAGCGAGGCTCCAGAACGGGTGGCCGAACGTCGCCGGCCGGTTGCCCTCTATGACGAAGTGACCGGTCCAGGCGAACGCGTATCCGACCGCCGGTGCGGCAAGGATCAGCCAGGGCTCGCCGAACACAGCCGCACCCAGCAGCAAGGCGACACTCGACAGGGTGCCGACGACGTGCAGCGCCCGGTTGCCGGGCCGGCGATGGGCCGATAGGTAAATCGGCTAGAAAGCGCCGAACGACACCGGTCGGGCGTCGTCCCGGTCCACGGACGGCTCCAAGAAGGCTTCGTTTCGCGGCTGGTCCATGTACACCCGAGGGTTTTCCGCAGGCCCCATATCGGAGACGGGGCCGTCGGCCCACGTCCGCCTGGAGTCGCCCGCAGTGCAACTGCTGCCGTTCCGCGGATAGTCGGCGGCGGCGCGATCCGCTACCTTAGCCGAAAACCGGTCAACAGGGAGGCAGCGTGGAGCCGGTCACGTTCACCCTCGACGGCGAGACCGTCACCGCCGCGCCGGGCGAAACCATCTGGGAGGTCTCGAAACGGCTGGGCACGGTAATCCCCCACCTCTGCCACCGAGACGCGCCCGGCTACCGCCCCGACGGCAACTGCCGCGCATGCATGGTCGAGATCGACGGCCAGCGGACGCTGGCACCTTCGTGCCTGCGCAAGCCCGAGCCGGGCATGGTCGTCCGCACCGCGTCCGAGCGGGCGGTGGCGGCGCAGCGCATGGTGCTGGAACTGCTGCTTGCCGACCAGCCGGATCGCGCCGGTGCCCATGATCCTGGCTCGCTGTTCTGGCATTGGGCCGACAAAGCCAGTCTCGCGGCGAGCCGTTTCGACAGCACCCACCCACAGTCGCACGTGCCCGACCGGTCGCACATGGCCATGGCGGTGCATCTCGACGCCTGCATCCATTGCAACCTCTGTGTCCGCGCCTGCCGCGAGGTGCAGGTCAACGACGTCATCGGCATGGCCCACCGCGGCGCGCGGTCGCTGATCGTGTTCGACCAGGGCGATCCCATGGGAGACAGCACCTGCGTCGCCTGCGGCGAATGTGTCCAGGCCTGTCCGACCGGCGCCCTGATGCCGGAGGGCGCGCTGCTCGCCGACGGCCGGTACGCCGGCGACCCCGATGAGCGCACCGATTCCCTGTGTCCCTACTGCGGCGTCGGCTGCCAGCTCACCTTCAACGTCAAGGACGGCCGCATCGTCTCGGTGGATGGACGCGACGGGCCGGCCAACGCCGGACGGCTCTGCGTCAAGGGCCGGTTCGGATTCGACTACGTCCACCACCCGCATCGCTTGACCGTACCCCTGATTCGCAAGGACGGCGTATCCAAACGCCCAGATGACGTGGTCGACCCCGCCGATCCGTCGAGCCATTTTCGCGAGGCGACGTGGGACGAAGCCCTGGATCGTGCCGCCGAGGGCTTCACGTCGATCTGCGACGCGCTCGGCGGCGGCGCGCTCGCCGGCTTCGGCTCGGCCAAGGGCTCCAACGAGGAGGCCTATCTGGTGCAAAAGCTGGTGCGCACCGGATTCGGCACCAACAACGTCGATCACTGCACCCGCCTTTGTCACGCCTCGTCGGTCGCAGCATTGATGGAAGGCATCGGCTCGGCCGCGGTGACCGCGCCGTTCACCGCCGCGGCTGAATCCGACGTCATCATCGTCATCGGCGCCCGCCCGGCGCAAAACCATCCCGTCGCCGCCACCTTCATCAAGAATGCGGCAAAGAGGGGCGCGCGGCTGTTCGTGCTCGATCCCCGCCGCCAGATGCTCAGCCGCCACGCCGAGATTTCGGTACAGTTCAAGCCCGGCACCGATGTCGCGCTGTTGAACGCGATGCTGCACACGATCATCGAAGAGGGGCTAACCGACGCCCAATACGTTCAGGGCTACACCGAAGGCTTCGAAGCCCTCGCCGAGGGGGTGAAAGCGTTCTCGCCGGAAGATATGGCGCCGGTCTGCGGAGTCGACGCCGAGACCATCCGCCATGTCGCCCGGGCCTACGCCACCGCGGAGCGGTCGATCATCTTCTGGGGCATGGGCATCTCCCAGCACGTTCATGGCACGGACAACGCCCGCTGCCTGATCGCATTGGCGCTGATCACCGGTCAAGTCGGGCGTCCGGGCACCGGCCTGCATCCCTTGCGCGGCCAAAACAACGTCCAGGGCGCCTCGGACGTCGGGCTGATCCCGATGGTCTATGCCGACTATGCATCGGTCGAAGACGCCGACGTGCGGCGGCGGTACGAGGACTTCTGGGGCCCCGGCCTCGATCCGAAGCGCGGGCTCACCGTCGTCGAGATCATGAACGCGGCCCGCGCGGGGGACATCCGCGGCCTCTACGTCATGGGCGAGAACCCGGCGATGTCGGACCCCGACGTGTCCCATGCCCGCGAGGCGCTGGCATCCCTCGATCACCTGGTCGTCCAGGACATTTTCCTGACCGAGACGGCGTTCCACGCCGACGTGGTGCTGCCGGCCTCGGCCTTCCCGGAGAAGACCGGCACCTTCACCAACACCAACCGCCAGGTCCAGCTCGCCCGCCCGGCGCTGCCGCTTCCCGGCGATACCCGCCAGGACTGGTGGATCGTCCAGGAGATCGCCCGACGGATCGGCCTTGACTGGGCCTATGCCCATCCCCGCGACGTGTTCGCCGAGATGCGCCAGGTGATACCCTCCATCGCCGGCATAACCTGGGAGCGGCTGGAGCGCGAGGGCGCGGTCACCTACCCCTGCGACGACGAGGAGAAGCCCGGCAGCGAAATCCTGTTTGCCCAGGGCTTCCCAACGATGTCTGGACGGGGACGCCTGGTTCCGGCCGACCTGACGCCTCCCGACGAAGTCCCGGACCAGACCTATCCGCTGGTGCTCAGCACCGGCAGGCTGCTGGAGCATTGGCACACAGGGGCGATCACGCGGCGCGCGGCGATCCTCGACTCTCTGGAGCCGGAAGCGACCGCCGCCCTCCATCCAGGCCAGCTCGCCGACCTCGGCGTTGCCGCCGGCGCCCGCATTCGGGTCTCGACCCGCCGGGGCACCGTGGCGGTGACGGCGCGGGCCGACCCTACCGTGCCGCCGGGGATGGTGTTTCTGCCGTTCTGCTATGGCGAGGCCGCGGCCAACCTGTTGACCAACCCGCAGCTGGACCCGATCGGCAAGATCCCCGAGTTCAAGTTCTGTGCCGCCCGGGTCGAACCGGCGGCGTAGCACCGCCCATCTCAGTAGTTCGGCAATCCGGGAACCGAGCAGTCACCGCGCGTGAAGGCATCGCGCATGCGGCAGGTACGGGCGTCGAGATTGAGGATGACGTTGCCCGTGCACGACTTCATACCGATCCAGACTTCGACACCGACGACGGAGCCGCGGTCGGTCCCTTCCCTCTGCGGAATAACGTCGATTCGGGCGATATCGGCCGAGTTGATCCCACTGCTCCGTACGGCCTCGTCGACCGCCGCCGAGCAGCCGTCGAGACGATATGACCCCGCTGACGCGGGCTCGGTGACGAAGGGAAAGACGACGAAGGCGGCAAGAACCGCGTAGCGCAACATCCACGATCTCCACGAACTGTTTCGGCCGACGGCCGGTTGCCCGCTTCGTCGGCTCGGCGATGACTTACGTGGTGGCGGACGCGGACGGAATCCAGACTTCGGCGATCAATTCCGCGTGCGCGCCAGCAGCTCGGCCGCCGCTGTCTGGACGACCGAACTGCCTTCGGGTGTGCCGGTCAGTTCCGAGGTCCGAGCCTTGACCGCCTCGCGAACCGCCTCGGCGTCGACGGGCGCGGCGCGCAACATCACTTCAAGAATGGATTCGATCGCCAGCACGTGAGCGGCCAGATCCTCGGTCTCCTGCAACCGCTTGGTGGCAATCTCAGCGACGTCGCCGATGTCGGCGCTGATCTTCTGCAGATTCGCTTGCAGGGTCGACAATTGCGCAAAGAAGCCGGCGTCCTCGAGCTGGCGGATGAGTTCGGCGGGTGCCGCGGTTTCGCCCGGTTTTTCGTCGTCGGTCATCGCCTTCGCTCCTGCGCGGTTTTCGTTTCCCGCGCCAACCTAACCACGTGGACCGGCGCTGTCACGGTTGCCGACATGGTTCGCCCCCCCTACATTCCATGTCGACGCCGACCAGTCGCAGGATCCCCTCATGTCCGAAGCCCACGACCACCTTGGTCCCAGAACCTACGTCGACAGCGACTCGCCCGAGGTGATCGCCTTCGCCGAGCAGGCCGTTGACGGCGCAAAGGACCCGATCGAAACGGCCCAACGCCTGTATCTCGCCGTTCGCGACGAAATCCTCTACGACCCGTACGTCGCTTTCGGCGATCCCGAGAGCTACCGGGCCGGCGCCATCGTCACCGCCGGCCGAGGCTTCTGCATTCCCAAGGCGGCATTGCTGGCGGCAGTGGCGCGGGCGCGGGGTGTTCCGGCGCGGGTCGGGTTCGCCGACGTGCGCAACCATCTGGCGACGCCCCGGCTGCTCGAACTGATGGGTGGCGACGTGTTTGCCTGGCACGGCTACACCGAACTATGGCTTGACGGCCGCTGGGTCAAGGCAACGCCCGCATTCAACCTGACCATGTGCGAGCGCTTCGGCGTCCATCCGCTGGATTTCGACGGAACACGTGATTCCATGCTGCATGAGTTCGACACCACGGGGCAGCGGCACATGGAATACGTTCGTGAACGTGGCGTCTTCGAGGACGTGCCGTTCGAGACCATCGTTGCCGACTTCCGCACCTACTACCCGACAATGTTCGGTGATGGCCTCCACGGTGTCGGCGGCGACTTCGCCACCGAGGCGGTCGACTAGAACGCAAAAAAAAGCGGGCCGGCAGTGCCGGCCCGCCCGTTCATCCACACCGCGCGGCGTCAGGCCGCTTTCTTGTGCTCGACGGTCTTCGGCTTGGCCTTCTTGGCCCCGGCCTTGACCTCGATCTTCTTGGTCTTGGCCTCGACCTCAGGCGCCTTCGGCAGGGTCACCTCGAGCACGCCGTTGGTGAACGTAGCCTCGACCTTGTCGGGCAGCACCTCGACGCCGAACGGGATGGTGCGATGGAAGCTGCCATAGCTCCGCTCGGAGTAGGTGTAGCCCTACTCGGTCTCCTCATGCTCGGCCTTCTTCTCGCCCTTGATGGTGAGCGTCTTGTCGCCGAACACGACCTCGACGTCGTCCTCCGTCATGCCCGGCAGCTCGGCCGAGACATGGAAACCCGACTCGTCCTCGGTCACGTCGATCCGCGGCGCGACCACCTCACCGAGATGCCGGAAGCGCCCGGTCATCGGCAGGTCGAAACCGCGCCAGAGATCGTCGAACAGACGGTCGAACTCATGCTGGAACGACGCCAGCGGGTGGACATACGACTCGCGGGTGGGCGCAAGGCCCCGGCCCCGCGTCCAAGGGATCAAATGACGCATGGTCAACATTTTCTCCTCCTGTCTGTCGGACCGCGAGCCCATTCCCGCGGCCAACGGAGGAGGGGCGTTCGCCCCACATCCTCCTTTTCGAAGCGACGTGGCCCTCCGCCAATGAGATGCGGAGGCGGAACGTTGCACCGGTCCCATACTTGGCAACCGGCCCTAATATACTAATAAAAAATGTATTATTTTTCAAGTCCCGGACCGCGGGACGACCGGTGCACGGATCCCCGAACGAAACCAGGCGATCGATAGCCCGCTTCTAGAATCGAACAATATATTTTATTTTCAATTTGTTAAGGGAACATCTGCTCGCAGCCAATCAACGCCGCTGCGTCATTCCCACGGCGCATACCTGATATGCACGTGGTTTTTGTAGTTAACCTTCCGGATCGACGAGCAGATGGGCGAATTCGGCGATCTGGTCGGCAACGGCGTCCTCGGCCCGGGCCTCGATGTCGCGGTAGCGGCGCAGTACTTCGTGGCCGACAGGCGTGACTTCGGCGCCCCCGCCGCCGCGTCCGCCTGTCGCCGCCATGACGAGATCTTCACGAAAGCACTTGTTCATGTGGTCGATGAGTAGCCAGGCACGCCGGTACGACATGCCCATCCGCCGCGCAGCGGCGGCAATCGACCCGGTCTCGGCGATCGCCTGCAGGAGATCCACCTTGCCGGGGCCCAGCGCCGTCGCCGCGCCGATGAGCACCCGCACCCTGGGCTTCTTCTTCGGGGATGCCATCGACCCGAACTCCGTGGCCGGTTCAGCCGGCCGCCGCCGCGGCCGCGGCAAGGTCCTCGGGCCGATTGATGTTGAAGAACGGGTCTTCCGGCTCGACAGGGAAGTCGACGTGGATGAGGTTGTAGCGTGCCGTCCACACGTCGACCTTGCGGACGCCCTCCTCGACCATCGCCTTTCTGAGCTCGCCCTTCAGGCGCACCGGCCAGAGCCCGAACACCGGATGCGCTCGTCCTCCCGAGGATGCGCACGCCATGTCGGCGCCCGCCGACCCCACCGCCTCCGAAAGTCGGGCGACGAGGTCCAAAGGAAAGAACGGCGCATCGGTAGCGAATGTGACCACCCAGGGACACTCCTTGGCGTTGGAGGCAGCCCACTCCATGCCGGTGAGCACGCCGGCCAGCGGTCCGGCAAACCCCTCGACCGTATCGGGGACGACCGGCAGCCCAAAGGCGCCGAAGCGGGCCGCATCGCCGCCAGCGTTGATGATCAGCGCCGACACCTGCGGCGCCGCGCGCTCGATCACGTGGGTGAGGATCGGTCGCCCAGCGAGCGGGCGCAGGCATTTGTCGCCGCCGCCCATGCGGCTCGACCGCCCCCCCGCGAGGAGCACGCCGACAAAGATGCGGGGTTCGGCCGACGGCTCGCCGCGAAGGATGCAGACCATTACCGGGCGCCCTTGCGTTGCAGGTGAACGGGTTCCTCGTCGACGCTTTTCGGATCGGCATCGAAGACGATGCGGTGCTCGCCGGCGAGCGCAATGAATCGCTTGCCTTTGGCGCGCCCGACCAGGGTGAGGTCCGCCTGCCGCGCCAGCTCAACGCCCCAGGCGGTGAAACCCGACCGCGAGATCAGGATAGGGATTCCCATCTGCACCGTCTTGATGACCATCTCGCTGGTCAGCCGTCCGGTGGTGAAGAAGGTCTTGTCAGACGCACCAATCCCTTCGAGATGCATGTAGCCGGCGATCTTGTCGACGGCGTTGTGGCGCCCGACGTCCTCCATGTAGATCAGCGCCCGGTCTTCGCGGCAGAGCGCGCAGCCATGGATCGCACCCGCTTCGAGATAGAGGCTCGGCGTCGTGTTGATGGTCTTGAACAGGCGATAGAGCCACGAGGTGCGAAGCTCGACGTCCTTGGGCAGGACCGTCGATTCGAAGGTCTCCATGACGTCGCCGAACACCGTGCCTTGGGCGCAGCCCGAGGTCAGGGTCTTTTTCTTTAGCTTCTTCTCGTAGTCGGTCTTGCGCGCCGTACGGACGACGACGACCTCGACCTCGTCGTCATAGTCGATGCCGGTGATCTCGTCGTCGGCGCGCAGCATGTTCTGGTTCCGCAGGTAGCCGACGGTCAAGTATTCGGGGTAGTCGCCGATGGTCATCATCGTCACCACCTCCTGGCCGTTGAGATACAGGGTCAACGGCCGCTCCACCGTCACCGAGGTCTCGATCGCCCGGCCCTCATGGTCGACGCCGGCGACCCGGCGGGTCAGCCGCGGGTCGGCGGGATCGGGTTTGACGACGAGTCCGTCGGCAAGGCTCACGCGTTGTCCTCCCGGTTACGGGCTACCGATCATATGGGATCGGCCGGCGGCGTGTCTAAGCCCGGCTGGATGTCCGGCTACCGCCCGCCGGTGACGCGGAGAACGGTTCCGGTGACGTAGGACGCCGCGTCCGAGAGCAGCCACAGCACCGCCTCGGCGATCTCGTCGGCGGTGCCGAGCCGCCCCAGAGGCAGTGACGGCGCTTCGCGCTCGACCCGCTCGCGCATACCCGAAGCGTCGTGGATCTCGGTGTCGACGTAACCGGGAGAGACCGCGTTGACGCGGATGCCTTCGGGACCCAGTTCCTTGGAGAGCCCGACGGTCAGGCTCTCGACGGCACGTTTCGAGGCCGCGTACCAGACATAGGTGTCCGGACTGCCGAGGCCCGCGGCACCCGAGGACATGTTAACAATGCCGCCGCCCGGACCGCCGGCGCGGACCGACATCCGCCGCGCCGCCGCCCGCGCACAATAAAGCGCGCCCAGCACATTGACCCCGATCACTCGGCGCAGGGTGTCGCCGTTGACATCGGCCAGCCGCCCGACTTTGCCGGTCAGGCCAGCGTTGTTGACCAGCGCGGTAACCGGGCCGAGCGTCGACTGGGCCTCATTGAACAGCCGCTCGACGGCGGCTTCATCGGCGACGTCGGCGGCAAGGGCGCAGGCGCGCCCGCCCGCCGCTTCGATCGCCGCCACGGTCGCTTCGGCGTCAGCGGCGCCAGCCCGGTAGTTGATGCAGACGGCATAGCCCCGCGCCGCGGCCAAGCGGGCGACCGCCGCGCCGATCCCGCGCCCGCCGCCGGTGACGATCATCGCCCCGCTCATGTCGAACCTTCGCAGTCCATTCACCCGCAAAACAGGCTTCGCGGCGAGTCGACCCTGGCGAGCGCCAACCGCGCCGTCAACCGGGGCAACGCCTTGCTAGGGGAGTCGGGATCGATCGCGCGCCGCGGTGTTGTACGAATTCATGTTTTTTTGTGGCTTTTTTGCGAATTTTTCCGGTGATAGGATGAAATCGCGCATATTGGCTAAACTGGTCAAGGCCGAACGTTGTGACCGATTTTGGCGACGCATTCGCCGCTGCGCTGTCCCTCGTTGTCACCCTGGACCGGGATCTGGTCGAGATCGTCGTTCTCTCGCTGCGCGTCAGCCTCACGGCGGTGGCGGTCTCCGCGGTCATCGGTTGTCCGCTGGGTGCCGCGGTTGCTTTGTTCCGGTTCCCCGGACGTCGAACCGTGATCGTGCTGCTGAACGCGTTGATGGGTCTGCCGCCGGTCGTCGTCGGCCTGATCGTTTATCTGATGCTGTCGCGGGCCGGCCCCTTCGGCGTGTTCGGGCTGTTGTTCACGCCGACCGCGATGACCGTGGCTCAGGTCCTGCTGGTCACGCCGATCATCGCCGCCCTGACCCGCCAAGTGGTCGAGGATCTGTGGGTGGAATACGAGGAACAGCTCCGCTCGCTTGGCGCCGGGCCGGGCGAAGCCCTCGGGGCGCTGCTGTGGGACGGACGGTTCACCCTGCTCACCGCCGTCCTCGCCGGGTTCGGCCGCGCCAGCGCCGAGGTCGGTGCGGTGATGATCGTCGGCGGCAACATCGACCATGTGACGCGGGTGATGACCACCGCAATCGCTCTCGAGGTCTCCAAGGGCGACCTCGCCCTGGCGCTCGGCCTCGGCATCATCCTCATCGCACTAACCATCTGCGTGAACGGCGCCGCGTTCATGGTCCGCGAAGCGGCGGCGCGAAGCCAGGGATGATGGACGCCGGGACCTCGATCCTGCCGCTGGCCCTGGACGCCGTCACCTTCGAAGCGGGCGGCAAGCGGCTGATCAAGGAGATCACGTGCACCTTCGAGGCCGGCGCCCGAACCGTCGTCATCGGCCCCAACGGCGCCGGCAAGAGCCTGCTCCTTCGGCTCTGTCACGGCCTCATTCCGCTGACCGCCGGACGTGTCGTCTGGCACGGCGCCAATGGCAGCGATCCGGCGCTATCCCAGGCGATGGTGTTCCAACGTCCGGTGATGCTGCGTCGTTCGGCTGCCGCCAACATCGAGTTCGCGCTGGCCCTGCGCGGCCTGTCGCGCGCCGAGTGCCGCGAACGCACCGCCGATGCGCTGGCGCGGACCGGGCTTCGCCGCCTCGCCGGGCGCGCCGCCCGCGCCTTGTCCGTCGGCGAACAGCAGCGGCTGGCGCTAGCCCGCGCCTGGGCGCTGAAGCCAGAGGTGCTGTTCCTCGACGAGCCGACGGCGAGCCTCGATCCGGCGGCGACCCATACCGTCGAGGAGATCATCGACGCCATTCATGCCGCCGGCACCCGCATCATCATGACCACCCACGACCTCGGCCAGGCGCGGCGTCTGGCCGACGAAGTCCTGTTCCTGCACCGCGGCCGCATGTTCGAGAAGACGACCGCGGATCTGTTTTTTGCCGGCCCGAGGAACGACCTCGCCCAGGCCTTCATCCGCGGCGAACTGCTCTGGTGGCGAAAGCAAATGCGATGACGCAAGGGATGGAGACATGACCGAGGGTCTGGCCTGTCTGGTCGGCGCCGCCCTGCTGGCCGTCGGGATCGGCACCGCGAGCGCCGGCGACCGCTTCATCACCGTTGCCTCAACGACCTCGACCCAGAACTCGGGCCTGTTCGGCCACATCCTGCCGATGTTCACCAAAAAAACTAGGATCGAGGTGCGGGTGGTCGCCGTCGGCACCGGCCAGGCCATCCGGCTGGCCCGCAACGGTGACGCCGACGTGCTGTTCGTCCACCACCGCCCATCGGAAGAAAAGTTCGTTACCGAGGGTTACGGCATTGAGCGGTTCGACGTCATGTACAACGACTTCGTCATCGTCGGACCCAAAGCCGATCCAGCCAAGGTCGCCGGCCTGACCGACGCCTCCAAGGCCCTGGCGAAGATCGCCAGATCGGCGACCCCGTTCACCTCTCGAGGCGACGATTCGGGCGCCCACAAGATGGAGCTCGGTCTGTGGAAGGCTGCTGACGTCGACGTCGACAACGCGTCGGGAAGCTGGTACCGCGAGACCGGCTCGGGCATGGGTGCGACCCTGAATACGGCGTCCGGCATGAACGCCTACGCGCTCACCGACCGCGGCACGTGGCTCAGTTTCAAGAACCGGGGTGAGTTGGGCATCGTCGTCGAAGGGGACGATCGGCTGTTCAACCCCTACGGCGTCATCGTCGTCAATCCTAGGAAGTTCCCCCACGTGAAGGCGGCGATGGGCCAGCAGTTCGTCGACTGGCTGGTCTCCAAGGAGGGACAGGCCGCGATCGCCGGCTTCAACATCCACGGGGAACAGCTGTTCAAACCCAACGCCGTGCCGGCACGCGGCTAGCGGTTTCGGAATTGGGCCGGGCGGCGATGCCGTCCCGGCGTCAGCCTAGTCCACGACGTGCAGACCTGCCGGCCAGATGCGGGCCTGGCGGGCTTCGTCGGCGGCTTGAATCAACAGCATCTCGGTTAGCTCGAGATCGATGGGTATGCCCAGGCGCGCGCGGCCGAGGGCCTCGTTGATCAGGTTGATCAGTTTGTCTTGGTGGTCGATGTACTGTTCCATGACTCGGCCCGCCGAATTCTCCGCCCTTGGTTGGTTGGCACGCTCGTGCGTGGCGGTACAAGATGTAGCGGGCTTTTCTAAATTTCTGGTTAGCCGTTGTGTTACAATCCCGTGGCAGGGGCCTCCGGCCGGGCCATGGTCACTGCATGGTTTCGCTGGCGTCCTCGTCGGCGGCGGTGGGTGGCGGCGAGGCGCCGGCCTGATGGTGGACCATCCGCCACGCCCCGTCCTCGCGGACGAAGACGTTGGTGGCAGCGAGGAAACCACCCTCCAGCACCTCGTAGCACACCACATAGGCCGCATCACCGAAGACGTGCGCGATGGCGGGATGGCAGGCGATCTTGGGGGCGTCCGGGTTGCGGAGGATGGCCTCCCACGTGCGTAGGACGTCCTCCCGCCCGACAACGGTCTCCCATCCCGGATGGGTGCAGGTGACCTGCGCATCGCGCGCCCACAGGGCCTCCATCGCCTGGAGATCGCGGCCGGCGAAGGCGACGTAGAAGCTCTCGTTGGTGAACAGCACGGCGGCGTGGTCGGACATCCGGCGCGATTCCCTCTGGCTGGGCGTCTGGCGTGCTAGCTTACAGGTCCCGGCGCAGGTTTGGAATTGCGCGGGCTTTCCGCTACGGTACGGCGACGATGCCGGGGGAACCCATCTTTCACATCTGCCGCCGCGAGGAATGGGAAGCCGCCCTGGCAAACGGGGTCTATGGCGGTTCGTCCCAGGATGCCGCCGACGGCTTCATCCATTTCTCCACCGCCGCCCAGGTCGCCGAGAGCGCTGCCCGCCATCGTGCCGGCCAGACGGACCTGGTGGTAGTGATTGTCGATTCGGCGGCGCTCGGCGATGGGCTGCACTGGGAACCTTCGCGGAGCGGCGCGCTGTTCCCCCACCTCTATGGCCCATTGCCGCTCTCGGCCGTGACGGCCGTCGACGACCTGCCGCTCGGCGGTGACGGACGCCACGTGCTTCCACCCGGAGTCGTGCCGGGGAACGCCGATGTTTAGCTCCTACCAGGCGTTGGGGCCGATGCTCCGAACCATGGAGCCGGAGGCGGCGCACCGGATCACCATCTCCGCACTCAAATCGGGTCTGGTGCCCCGGGCGAAACGCATCGCCGATCCGGCACTCGCCATGCACCTTTGGGGGCTGGAGTTCGACAACCCGGTTGGCATGGCCGCCGGGTTCGACAAGAGCGCCGAGGTCCCGGACGCGCTCATCGGCCAGGGATTCGGCTTCGTCGAGGTCGGTACCCTCACGCCCCGGGCGCAGTCGGGCAATCCGAAGCCGCGAGTGTTCCGATTGCGGCGCGAGCACGCGATGATCAACCGCCTCGGGTTCAACAACGAAGGCATCGACTCGGCAGTGCGCCGCCTCGCGCGACGCCAGCGCACTGGCCCCGGAATCGTCGGCGTCAACATCGGCGCCAACAAAGACAGCGACGACCGTATCGCCGACTACGCCCGCGCCGTTCCGGCCGTCGCCCGCTACGCCGACTATCTCGTGGTCAACGTCTCTTCGCCCAACACGCCCGGACTGCGTGCCCTGCAGAGTCGCGCCGAGCTCGAGGACCTGTTGTCTGCGGTCCTCGACGCACGGCCCAGCGAAGGCGCCGGCGCCGACGTACCGGTGCTGCTGAAGATCGCCCCAGACCTGACACCCCAGGACATTCGCGACATCGCCCGTGTCGCCCTGGCATCGGGGATCGACGGGCTGATCGCCACCAACACGACCATCGACCGCCCGAAAGGCCTCAAGGGCGGCTCCGCCGACGAGGCCGGGGGGCTCAGCGGTCCGCCGCTGTTCGACCGGTCGACCGAGGTGCTTTCGGAAATGTACCGGCTGACCAAGGGAAAGCTGCCGCTGATCGGCGTCGGCGGTATCAGCAACGGTGCGGACGCCTACGCCAAGATCCGTGCCGGAGCCTCGCTGGTTCAGCTCTACACCGCGCTCATCTACGCGGGTCCGGGCCTGATTAGCGAGATCGTCCACGACCTGGGCAAAAGGCTTCGTGCCGACGGCTTCGATTCCCTTGCCGACGCCGTCGGCACCGACCACCGCTGAACGCCTATGCGGGACCGCCGGCGCGCCTCACCAGCGCGAACACGAGCGGTGCGAGCAGCACGATCAGGAAGATGCGCAGGAAGTGGTGGGTGGAGACGAAGGCGATGTCGACGCCCATCGCCAAGCTGATCAGGCACATCTCGACTACGCCGCCAGGCGAGAACGCCAGCAACACCACGCCGAACGGCAACCCAAGCGTCTGATGCAAAACCCCAGCGGCAATGGCCGCCGACGCCATGAGCGCCGCGGTGGCGCTGGCGGCGATCCCGATGACCCCGATCACGCTGCGCACCGGCACGCCGGCGAAGCGGCACCCCAACCCCGCGCCGAGCACCACCTGGGCGGTCGCCACGAGGGCATCGGGCAGCCCCGCCTGGCTGAGCCCAGTAAAATGCACGGCGGCGCTCAGCACCGTAGGTCCGATCAGTGCCGGCGCCGGAAGGCGCAGCCGCGCCGCGAACCAGACTCCTGCGACGGCGCAAACTCCAAGAATGGCCGCTTCGACGTGGTCGATGCCGGAGAACCACGCGTCCCCGCCGCGGGTCCCTGGTACGTATCCCTCGAAGATCCGAAACCACAGCGGAATCACCAGAACCGTCAGCATCAGTCGGACGGTGTGCATCAGTGAAATGGTCTTTTCGTCGCCGCCCACGGACGTGCCGACCAGCACCATTTGCGTCAGTCCCCCGGGCGCGGCGGAGAAGTACGCAGTCGCCATCGAGAAGCCGGCCCAACGACGGAGCACGAAATAGAGGCCGGTGCCGACAATCACGACGAAGATCGCCATGGCGCCGAGACTGGCCGGCCACTCGGGCAGCTTGTCGACGACGTCGGGCGTGAATGCGCTGCCGAGCATCAGCCCGAGTACGGCAATCATCGCTGTCCGCAACCGCACCGGCCCGGCCAGCGGGACACCGCTCAGCGATGCGATTGTCGTCGCACACATCGCCCCGGTCATCCAGGGCAGCGGCAAGCCCGCCCACCAGAAGCCGGCACCGCCAACGGCGCCGAGGGCGAGCGCGCCGGCGAGCGGTCCCAGGGTTGCCGCGGTCACGGCAGGAACTGCTCTTTGATGATCCGTTCCTCAAGATTGTGTTCGGGATCGAACAGCAGCACCGGTGCCACCTCCTCATCGGTATGGACGAGCACGCTAGCGACATCGCGGATTTCGGCATTGTCGGCAACAGCGCTGACGGGGCGCTTTTCCGCGTCCATCACCTCGAAGGTCACGGTGCACTGCTGGGGCAGGATGGCGCCCCGCCACTGCCGCGGCCGGAATGCACTGATCGGCGTCAGTGCCAGCACGCCGGCGCCGAGCGGCAGGATCGGCCCGTTGATCGAGACGTTGTAGGCGGTGCTTCCGGCCGGAGTAGCCAAAAGGACTCCGTCGCAGATCATTTCGGGCATGCGCTCCACATCATCGACGAGGATTCGGAGCTTTGCCGCCAGCCGGGTTTGACGCAGCAGAGACACCTCGTTTATGGCCAGCGCCCCGTGGGTGTGCCCGTGGACATCGGTGGCGGTCATCCCCAGCGGCTTGAGGGTGATCGGCTCGGCCCGCTGCAGGCGTTCGAGCAGCCCTTCCTCCTCGTATGCGTTCATCAGGAAGCCGACGGTGCCGAGGTTCATGCCGAAGATGGGCGCCGAGCGATGGAGATGACGATGCAGCGTCTCGAGCATGAACCCGTCGCCGCCGAGGGCGACGACGATGTCGGCCTGTTCCGGCGTGGTGTGGGCGTACCGTTCCTTGAGCCGCCGTTCGGCAGCCTGTGCCTCGTCGCTTTTCGATGTAACGAAGGCAACGGAATTGAAAATCATCGTGGAATCCGCGCTCCCCCGTCCGGCGCGAGTATAACCGAGCCGGCGGTCTCCGCCACCTGCCGATCAGCGGCTGTGGAACCCTCCGCCGAGGGCGCTAGAATGTCGCCGACTCACGGAGGAACCCATCCCGATCATGCCCAATGACCCCGCCACGATCCCCGATCTGCTGAATGCCGGCCGTGATGATGCGCCGGCCATCGGCGCGCCAGGACGCGCACCCCTCACCTACGCCGGGCTCCGCCGGCTGATCGCCGACACTGCCGTGGCGCTGAACGGGGCCGGGATCGGTCGTGCAGATCGGGTGGCCATCGTCCTCGCCAACGGACCCGAAGCGGCCACGGCGTTCCTCGCAACCTCGGCGGCCGCGGCGACGGCGCCCCTGAATCCGTCCTACCGCGAAGACGAGTTCGCCTTCTATCTCGACGACCTGGGGGCTCGGGCGTTGATCATTGAAGCGGGAAGCGAGTCGGCCGCCGTCGCCGTCGCCCGGCGGCGCGGCATCATCGTGGTCGGCCTGGTTTCCGAGGCCGACGGTCCCGCCGATTCGTTCGCTCTCGAATGTGACGCGGCTCCCTCACCGGCGCCCGTCCGGCCGCCGGTGCCAGAGGATACGGCGTTGGTGCTGCATACGTCGGGAACCACCTCGCGCCCCAAGATGGTGCCGCTGTCACACGCCAACGTCGCCGTGTCGGCCCGCAATATCGCCCGGTCGCTGGCGCTGACCGACGCCGATCACTGCCTCAACGTCATGCCGCTGTTCCACATCCATGGGCTGGTCGCCGCGCTCTCGGCATCCCTCTCCGCCGGTGGACAAGTCACTTGCTGCCCGGGCTTCAATGCGCTGCGCGTGTTCGCCTGGCTGCAGGAAGCCGACCCGACCTGGTACACGGCGGTGCCAACCATGCATCAGGCGATCCTTGCCCGGGCTTCCCACAACGCCGAGGTGATCGACAAGCTGAGGCTGCGATTGGTGCGCTCGTCCTCGGCGGCGCTGCCGCCGACGGTCATGGCGGCGCTGGAAGAGACGTTCGGAGCCCCTGCCATCGAAGCCTACGGCATGACCGAGGCGGCCCACCAGATGGCCAGCAACCCCCTGCCCCCAGCGCCGCACAAACCGGGCACAGTCGGCGCCGCCGCGGGACCCGAGGTCGCGGTCATGGATGAGGCAGGAAAACGGCTCGCCGCGGGCGAGACCGGCAAAGTGGTTATCCAGGGCACCAACGTGTTCGGCAGCTACGAGGCCAACCCGAAGGCCAACGCCGAGGCTTTCACCGACGGCTGGTTCCGCACCGGCGACCAGGGGGTGATCGACGAGGGAGGCTACCTGACCATCACCGGGAGGCTGAAGGAGATCATCAACCGTGGAGGGGAGAAGGTTGCTCCGCGTGAGGTTGACGACACGCTGCTTGGCCACGAGGCCGTTGCCCAGGCCGTCACCTTCGCAGTCCCGCACCCCACACTCGGCGAAGAGGTCGCCGCAGCGATCGTCCTCAGAGACGGCGCCACTGCCACCGACGCGGAGATCCGCGGCTATGCCAGCGAGCGCCTGGCCGCCTTCAAGGTCCCCAGGCGGATCGTCTTCGTCGACGAGATTCCCAAGGGTCCCACCGGCAAGCTGCGCCGGATCGGACTTGCCGAAACCCTCGGTCTGACCTAAGCGGAGTCGGTCGGTGAAGATCGCCATCTTCGGTGCCGGAGCGACCGGCGGGCTGCTCGGTGCGGAGCTAGCGCTCGCGGGTGCCGACGTAACGCTGATCGCCCGCGGCCCCCATCTGGCGGCCATGCGCGAAGACGGGATCACGCTGATCCGTAGCGAAGGCACCCGCGTCGCGCGTCCCCTGTGTACCGACAACCCCGCTGCAGCCGGGCCGCAGGATATCGTCATCGTTACGTTGAAGGCGAACGCCGTACCGGGAGCGGTCGAAGCCATGGCGCCGCTCCTCAGCCCCGATACGGCGGTGGTCACGGCGATGAACGGCATCCCCTACTGGTACTTTCACGGCGTCGACGGCCCCCATCGCGATCGCACGTTGGAGAGCGTCGATCCAGGCGGCCGGCAGTGGGACGTGCTGGGGCCGGAGCGGGCCATCGGCTGCGTCGTTTACCCGGCGACGGAGGTGGTCGAGCCCGGCGTGATCCGCCACATTGCCGGTGACAGGTTCGTCCTCGGCGAACCGGACGGCAGCCGCTCGGAGCGGGTCACGGACTTGGCCCGGGTACTGATCGATGCCGGCTTCCGGGCACCGGTGCGCAACCGCATCCGCCACGAGATCTGGGCCAAGCTGTGGGGCAATCTGGCGTTCAATCCGGTGAGCGCGCTGACCGGTGGGACGCTTGTCGAAATCGCCACCACCCCGGACATCCGATCGGTCGTTCGCGGGGTGATGATCGAGGCCGAGGCGGTCGCCGAAGCGCTCGGCATCACCTTTCCCATCGACGTGGATGCCCGAATCGACGAGGCCGGCGCGGTCGGCGCCCACAAGACCTCGATGCTCCAGGACCTCGAGCGGGGCCGGCCGATGGAGATCGATCCGGTCGTCGGCGCGGTCTCGGAACTTGGCCGGCTCGCCGGCGTGCCGACGCCGAATCTGGACGCGGTCCTGGCGTTGGTCCGGCTGCGCGCCCGCACGGCGGGCTTGGCATAGACGTTGTCCAGCCTGTAAGACGGCGCGGATGAGCACCAAGGCCTTGATCGGCCTGCTGGTCGGCCTTGCCCTTGTCGTCGCGCTGGTCGCCTGGCAGGGCTTGAACACGGTGGCCGGTATTCTTGCCCAGGCCGGCTGGGCGATCCTGCTGATCTGCCTGTTCGAACCACCGATGCAATGGACCAGTGGGGAGGCGTGGCGGTGCCTGTTCCCGCGCGGACGACGTCCGGCAAGGCTCCACGCGCTGTGGGCTTCGTGGATGGGCGCGGCGGTCAACGCGCTGTTGCCGGTCGCCACGATCGGCGGCGAAGTGGCGAAGGCGCGGGTGCTGACGCTGTGGTCCTATTCCCCCACCGACTCGGTCTCGACGATGGTCATCGACAAGACGGTGCAGGCCATCGTCGTGCTGATCTGGGCGCTGGCCGGCATCGCCATGCTCGCCGTGCTGGCGCCGGATTCGGGGATCATCGCCGGCGCGGTCCTCGGCGCGCTGGGTCTCGCTCTTGGCATCGCCGGGTTTATCGTTGTCCAGCTCCGCGACAGCTTCGGTTCGGCGGCGCGGCTCGGCGGCAAGGTCTTCACCGGCGAGAAGTGGCAAGGCGTCGTCGTCGGTGCCGAACAGCTCGACCTGGCGATCCGGGCGATCTACCGCCGCCCGGGTGCGATCGCATTGAGTTGCGCCTGGCGCCTGGCGGGCCGCGTATGGCTGGTCGGCGAGGTGCTACTGGCGGCCCACCTGATGGGCTATCCGGTCGGCCTCGCCGAGGCAATCCTGCTGAAGGGCCTGATCAACGCCATCCGCGGCGGCTCGTTCGCGGTCCCGGCCGGACTCGGGCTGCAGGAGGGAGGCTATGTCGCGCTCGGTGCGTTGCTCGGCATGCCCGCCGACTTCATGTTGGCGCTGTCGCTGGCAACCCGTGTGCGCGAACTGGCGCCGAGCATTCCGCTCCTCATCGCTTGGCAGCACGTAGAGGGGCGGGCGCTTTGGCGTCGCCAGTCGGCGGCAACGAAGCCGGTTCCGCCCCCTCCGCAAGGGCAAGGTTGAGCCAGCCGAACCACTGGCCGGGGTGCCGGAGAACCCAACGTTCGAGTCGGGCGGCATAGGCGGCGACTGCGGCTTCGACGGCCGCGCGCCGTGGGCCATCTCGCGGCAGTTCGATCGGTGGCTCGGCAGTGGCGACCGGGTTGCCCGCTCCGTCGATGACGGTGAACACCGGAATCAGCGCGGCTCCAGACCGGAAGGCGAGGTCGGGAGCTCCTGTTGCGATCGGCAAAATGCCCTCCAGGAACGGTGCGAATACGGGCTGGCTTCCGGTGTCACGGACACTGATCGAGACCACCGCGTTGGCCGCCAGCCGTTCGAGCAGATGGCGCATTGCCGCCACCGGTCCGGCAAGCGACAGCACGACGCGCTCCTCGAGATACGGGGCTTCGGCCGCCCGCCAAATGGCATTGAGCACCCGCATGCCGAACCGCGTGTCAGAGAAACCGTGGCGCGGATGGCTGAGATGGACGAGCGTAAGTCCCGCGCGATGAACTGCAACCTTCGTGAGGAGGCCGCCGGCATGGGCGAAATGGCCATCCCACAGGATCACGCCTTTGCCCCGCGCCAGGGCGGCGTCGATATGTTCGCGTCCCTCGAGCGTCGTGGGAACGGCACGGGCGAACGGCGTCGCCGCGGAAACGACTCGGAGGTTGCGCAGGAGCTCGGCCTCGGCGATTTCCCGGACAATCCGTGCTCCGGCGCCGTCTGGCAGTCGTGTGCCCGCGGTCCGCGCGACGCATGCGCCGATCGCGTCTGGCCCCGGCCGCTGCATCCTGGCGACTAGGGGTGCTGTGACACGCGTCACCCGCTGCCATTGACGGTGTGGCAATGTCCAGGCGAGCACGGCGAGCGGCAGCAACCCAAGAGCGATTCCAATGTCGGACACCGTAATCAGCGGTGGCTTCACCGCGGATCGCTCGCTCTGGTTCGATTTCGTCATCGCAGCACCTTAGTCGATTGTAAGGACCCACGCGAAACTACGCCGAGATACATCGGACGATGAAGCGCGGCGCGGCCCGTGCCCAACAGGCATTCGACTTGTCGTTGGCGCCGCCCACCAATAAAGTGGTCTTTGGGCGGAGGGTGTTGCAGGCCGATTCTTCAGGGAAGACAGGCACCCATATGCTGCCCATTTCGTTGCCTGACCGCTTGCCGTTCGCGAATCGGGAGGGAACGTTGCCGAAACCGGTCCGATCACTGACCCGCGCAACTGCATGGGCCGCCGTGCTGATGCTGACCGCCATTGCTTGGACCGCTCCGGCGGCCGCAGCAACGGATTCGACGAAATCGGCTGAATACCTGGAAGACGCCCGCAATCAGATTAAGAAGGGCGACGTTCGAGCGGCAATCGTGCAGTTGAAGAACGCGCTGCAGAGCGACCCGGACAACGTCAATGCGCGCTTGCTTCTGGGCCAGCTCTACCTCCGCGTTGGCGACGGAGCGTCGAGCGAGAAGGAACTGCGGACGGCGCGCAAGCTCGGCGCGCCCGCCGAAGACGTCCTGATCGATCTGGGCCGTGCCTATCTCCTTCAAAAATCGATCTGGGCCGTGCCTATCTCCTTCAAAACAAGAACCAGGAAGTCCTCGACGAGATCACCAATGGCGACCGCACACCCGAGATCGAATCGTCGATCCTGGTTCTCCGGGGCAACGCCCACATGCGCCTCAACCAGATCGACGAAGCAGAGCAAGCGTTTGCCGCTGCCAACGAGATCAATCCGGAAGACGCCCTGGCGAAGCTCGGCACGGCCAATGTCTGGCGGTCGCGCGGGAAGCTCAAGGAAGCCGAGGAGGCCGTCGACGAAGCGCTCGCTCTTTCGCCCGAGCAAACGCAGGCGCTGCTGATGAAGGGCGAGCTGCGCCGGCTCTCCCGCGATTCGGACGGCGCGCTAGCAAGCTTCGAAAAGGCCATCGAACTGCAGCCCGAGGATATCCGCGCGCGCCTCGGCCGTGCCGCCGTACTGCTCGACGTAGGCCGCGACGAGGACGCCAAGGACGAATTGGGGCAGGTCGACGAACTGGTCCCCGACTTCCCAATGACGCTCTACCTGAATGCCGTGCTGCAGGCGAAGCAGCGCGACTATGCCGGCGCTCAGTCGACCTTGCAGCGGGCTGGCAAGGCGCTGGCGACGCACCTGCCGAGCATCTTCCTGCTCGAATCGGTGCACTACGCCCAAGGGCAGTTCGAGCAGGCCGTCACTCACCTGCAACAGTTCGTTGCCGCGGTTCCCCGTCACATCGCTGCGAGAAAGCTTCTCGGTGCCGCACTGATCCGCAAGAACGAGCCGGATGTCGCAGTCAAGGTATTGCGGCCGGCCGTCGAGCGCGCGCCCAACGATCCGCAGTTGCTTGGACTGATGGGCAACGCCCTGATGCGGAACCGACAGTTCACCGAGGCGACATCGTTTTTCGAGAAGGCCGCAGCGACGTCGCCCGAATCGATTCCGGTAAAAACCCAGCTTGCGCTCAGCAAGTTGGCGACCGGCGAGGCGGGAGAGGCGGTCGCCAACCTCGAAGCCGCTCTGGACGCGGATCCGGAAGCGACGCGACCGGGGATCCTGCTTGCGCTCACCCATCTTCGGAGCGGTGATTTCGACAAGGCGATCGAAGCGGCGGACAATTTGGCCGGCCGGCTTGCGGACAACCCGTTGCCGTACAACCTCAAGGGCGCGGCGTTCCTTGGAAAGGGTGATCTCGAGTCCGCTCGAAAGACCTCCGAACAGGCGCTCAGCATCCAATCGGACTATTTCCCAGCCGAAATGAACCTGGCGCAGATGGAGATCCGCGCGGGCAACCTCGAGAACGCGAAAAAGCGGTTCGAGGGAATCATCGAGCGCAGCCCGAATCACATTGGCGCGATGATGGCGCTGGCCGATCTGGCGCGGCGCGGCCGAGACACCGACGGCGTTGTCTGTCGGCTCGAGAACGCCCGCGCCGCCAATACCCAAGCGGCGTTGCCGCGGCTCAGGCTTATCGACGTCTACATCGCGACGCGAAAACCCGAGAAAGCCCTCGTCGTTGCTCATGAGGTCGAGCAGATTGCGCCTCGCAATCCCCAGGCCCTCGATGCGCTCGGACGGGCACGCATGGCCAACGGCGAGCCTGATCAGGCTGTCGGCACCTACCGGCGGTTGGTCGACGTAGCGCCGAACTCGGCGCAAGCCTATCTGCGGCTGGCTCAGGCGCAAGCGGCGACGAATGACGAAGATGGCGCGCGCATTTCCCTGCGGCGCGCGATCGAAATCGATCCTGAGCACGTCCCCGCGGTCACCGCGCTGACCCAAGTGGAGGCGCGGACGGGACGCCCGGAGGAGGCGTTGCGGGTTGCCGAAAGCTTGCGCAAAAAGGTCCCGGATTCGCCGGTCGGCCACATGCTCGTTGGCGACGTCTTGATGACCGAGAAGATGTACGCGGAAGCGACAGCCGCTTACGAAACGGCGATATCCTTATCGCAGTCCGGTGCTCTCGCACTTCGCCTCTACCGAGCGCGATGGGGAGGCGGCGACCGCGACGCCGCGCTGGACGGTCTCGCCGCATGGGTCGCGGAAAACAAGGACGACCGGGCCTCTCGGCTGGTGCTTGCCGGAGGACTACTCAACACCAAACGGTATGACGAAGCGACCAAGTTATATGAATCGTTGGCGGACGAGATTCCGGACAACGCCGTGATCCTCAACAATCTGGCATGGCTTTATCAACAGAAGGACGATCCCCGAGCGGTCGAATTTGCCGAGAAGGCCCACAAGAGCGCTCCGGACTCGCCACGCATTATGGACACGCTTGGCTGGATCCTTGTGCAACGCGGAGATACCGCGCGCGGTGTCGATCTTCTCGAAAAGGCAAGGGACAAGTTACCGCTGGAACCGGACGTCCTGTATCACTACGCCGTCGGATTGCATCGCGCCGGGCGCAGCGATGAAGCCGCCAAGTATCTCCGCAATCTGGTCAATTTCTACGGCGATTTCTCGGCCATCGATGACGCAAAGGCCCTGCTCGACGAGATCGGCGGGGCGGAAAAAGGCGGGAACTCCAAGAACTGAGCGGCCGGCAACGCGGCGCCAAAGGGTGACCGGTATTTCGGCCGGCTCCTGGTGACCTGCGGCGCCAACCCAAGGACTGATCGATGCCCGGAAAACGACTGCTGATCGTCGACGACGAGCCGAAATTCGCGACGTTCGTGAGCAAAGTCGCCGGGCGGCTCGGGTACGACGTTGAGGTCACCAATCACGCCCGCGAGTTTCAGGAGGCCTACGCGCGGGCGGTTCCCGATACCATCGTCATGGACATGGTGATGCCGGAAATCGACGGCAACGAACTGGTGCTGTGGCTGGTCGAACAAGGCTGCAAGGCAGACCTGATCATCATCACCGGGTACAGCCCGGACTACGCCGTCAACGCCCGCCTCCTGGCCGAGTTCAAGGGGCTGCGCTCGGTGACGTCGCTGTCGAAACCGGTCAGCGTCTCCCGGCTCCGCGAAGTGCTGTCGCGAAACGAAAAGAGCTGATCAGCACCCGTTCAAGGTGTGTCCTCGGGAACAGGCGCTCCAGGTTTTCCATTTCTGAAACTTCGAGCTGCAAGGTCCGACCGTTAGGCAATCCGTCACCTGCGACGAAATCAGAGCCGGGAAAAAGGTTCGAAATCTATTCGACGGCAGTGACGGCCAGCGCCCTACTCGTTGCCACCCTCATTCTCGATCCCCTTGCGCACCGCTAGATCGAGCCCGACAACCACGCTTTCACGGTCGGATATATCGCCGACGACTCGCCGCAGCGGCGGTGGAAGCTCCTTGACCAGCATGGGCGTGGCAAGAATCCGCTCGTTTTCGGCGAGCTGCGGCCGCTCCAGCACGTCGATGACGACAAGCTGGTAGTTCTCCTGAAGATCGCCGCTCGCGCAGATCTCCTCGATATTGGCGACCGCCTGCTCGGTCCGCGGCATACGGCCGGCAATATAAAGCTTCGGCACGAGATCGGTCATGTCTGTTCGTTCCTGACGCCGGGCACGGCCTCCTTCAGCCAGTCCTCCGCGCCAGTCCTCTCGGGCGCCCCCCAAGGCGGCACCACGTAAGACCTCTATAGAACGTCAACAGATATCCCATCTACCGAAGTACGATGGACGCTTCGGGAAGATCGACGACATCTCGCGGCCCCGTATTGGGCAACGCCCAGCGGTCGACGAATGCGTTCAACTGTTCCATAGGACGCCTCTTCCCTCGACCAACCGGTGCACGAGTGCGATGTCCAACATCTTCACATACTCGCTCAGAAACCGAGCGTGGTCATCGGAGGGCGCCGATCGGAGCGAGTTGCCTCACGAGCTTCGCCCGGTTTTTGACACCGGCGACGGCCCACACATCCTCTCCAGTTCGCCGGTATTGCCACTAACACATCGCAACCGGCATTTGCGGCCCACCCTTGAAGCGAGTGGCGTTCCAACGCACAGCGCACGACCCGCTCGAGATCGCCGAATCCAAGCTCGCTCGTAGCGACCTCGTCTTGAGCACTGGCACACAGCACCATCAGGTCGATGTCACCGTCCGCGCATTCCGGTGCGGCGCTCGCGAGGCTTCCGATAGGGACAAACCGAACCCGGTTCTTCTCGTCCGCGCCAACCAGCACATCGCGGACACGATCAATGACGTCGGGGTCTTCCTCGACCAACAGAACCGCGATCGGTCGGTTTTCCATCCCCTTGCACCCCCAAACGACCCTTTAACACAGTCATCGAAAAACCGACCGAATTTATTCGGGTTCGATAGCCGGCACGCTCGGGCGCCGATGGGCTATGCACTACAGATCCTGCTGGGTTAGAGTTCCGGCCGCCATGAGCGGCACTTGAGGTGTGTCAACGAACGGGAGGTACTGATAAGGCGATGAAGGACCGGCGGCGCTTCTTGATCCTGTTCGCGATCTTGACCGCGGTCACCGTCGCCGTTGGCGGCGCTGCCATAGGCATCCTCTATCGTACCGCGCTCAAAGAGCAGGAAAGCCGGCTCATCGATGCGGTCCGCACCCAGGCCCGCATCATCGAGGCCGTGGCCAGCTACCAGCTTAGTTACGAGGCCGACCCGGCGAACGCCGAGGCGGCGACATTGGCACAGATCCGCGATGCCCAGGAACGCCTGCACGAGGGCGACCTGCAAAACACGGGCGAGTTCATCCTTGCACGTCGGCGTGGCGACGATATCGCATTCGTCTGGCAACGCCATGGCGAAGACTTCGACAAACCGGAATCGATACCGTTTCAGTCGACGCTCGCAGAACCTATGCGCCGCGCGCTATCCGGCCGCTCGGGTTCAATGATCGGCCCCGACTATCGCGGTACGACGGTGCTGGCGGCGTACGAGCCGGTCGCCGTGTTCGACCTGGGTGTTGTCGCCAAGATCAACCTTGCCGAAGTCAGTGCGCCGTTCGTTCGCGCGGGGCTGATTGTCGTCGGTATCGCCGTCGCGCTGATCGGCATCGGCACCAAAGTGTTCTTCTCGATCACCGATCCTATCGTCCGCCACCTTCGAGAAGGAGAGGTTCGGTTCCGCGAACTGATCGACAACATGGGGACGGGCGGTGCTGTCTATTACCTCGACAAGGATGAAGATTGTTTTGTTTTCAGCGACCTTAATCGCGCCGGCGAACGCATCCTTAGACTCGACCGCACCGACGTGATTGGCCACAAGCTGACTGAAGTGCTGCCCGGAATTGAAGAGTTCGGACTACCGGCCGTCCTTCGCAGGGTTTGGCAGACGGGTCGTCCGGAACGCATACCGCCGACGTTCTACACGGACGACCGCATTGAAGGATGGCGGGAGAATTCTGTCTACCGGTTGCCGTCGGGTGACGTCGTTTCGCTGTTCGAGGATGTCACCGACCGCATGCGGGCCGAACGCGCGCTCCGCGACAGCGAAGAACGGTTCCGCCGCATCTCCCAATCGGCCAGCGATGCCATCGTCTCGATCGACGCGGATGGCATGATCGTGTCGTGGAACGAAGCCGCCGAGCGCGTTTTTGACTATGGCTCATCGGAGATGATCGGCCAGCCGCTGTCGCGAATCATTCCGGAGCGTTTCCGCAATCTCCACAAGGAAGGTCTGAAGCGCATCGCAGCCGGCGGCGGCTACCACGTCATCGGCAAGACCGTGGAGCTTGAGGGGTTACGCGCCGACGGCACCGAGGTCCCCATCGAACTGGCGTTGTCGACCTGGACCATGGGACGGAACCGCTTCTACACGGGATTGCTGCGGGACATCAGCGAACGTCAGGCGACGGAACACGCGCTCAGAGAGAGCGAGGCGCAGCTCCGCTCAATCATCGATCTCGAATTTGTCGCCATCGTCATCGTCGATGAGGCGAGCACCGTCGAGTTCGTCAACCCGGCCGCCGAGGTGCTGTTCGGCAAGCCTTCCGAGCACCTGATGGGCGCCCAGCTCGGTGTACCTATCGTCGCAGATGAAGCCTCCGAGATCGAGATCGTGCGCAGCGACGGGTCGATCCGACAGGCGGAGATGCGAGTGACGACGATGATGTGGCAGGGCAAGGAAAGCTACCTGCTGTCCATCCGCGACGTGACCAGCCGCAAGCGCGCCGAAGATGAACTCCGCAAGCTGACCCGCGCCATCGAACAGAGCCCGGCGTCGGTGGTCATCACCGACGTCAACGGCACCATCGAGTACGTCAACCCTAAGTTCTGCGAGGTCACCGGCTACGGTTACGAGGAGGCTCTCGGTAAGAACCCGCGCATCCTCAAATCCGGCAACATGACGCCGGCCGAGTACGAGGTCCTGTGGAAGACGATCTCTTCGGGAAGCGTGTGGACCGGCGAGTTCCACAACGTCAAGAAGGACGGCGAGCCGCTCTGGGAGCTGGCATCCATTGCGCCTGTCCGCGATCGGCGCGGTGAAATCACCCATTTCGTTGCCGTCAAAGAAGACATTACCGAGCGCAAAGCCACCGAAGAACGTCTGCGTCAAGCTCAGAAGATGGAGGTCATCGGCCAGCTGACCGGTGGAATAGCGCACGATTTCAATAACTTCCTGGCGATCATCGTCGGCAATCTTCAGTTGCTCGAAGAAGAGCTGTCGGAGGACGACGACAATCGCGAACTCATCACCGACGCCATCTGGTCGGCGGAGCGCGGGGCGGAACTCACCCGCCGCCTCCTCGCCTTCGCCCGCCGCCAGCAGCTGCATCCCGAGGCGACCGATCTGAATAAGACGCTTCGCGCTGTTACCAAGCTGCTGCAGCGCACCCTCGGCGAACGGATTGAAGTCAGAACCGATCTGGCCGAGGAACTATCCGAAGCGATGATCGACCGCGGCCAACTGGAGACCTCGCTGGTCAACCTTGCGGTCAATGCCCGCGATGCCATGCCCGATGGCGGTGTTCTGACGATTACAACGAAGAACGTCGTTCTCGGCGAAGATGCGGTCGAGGTCGGCGGTGCAGTCGCGCTGAGCCCCGGCGAGTATGCCATGATCGCTGTTTCAGACACCGGTGTCGGCATGTCGGAGAAGGTGCTCAACCGGATCTTCGAGCCGTTCTTCACCACGAAGCGATTCGGGCAAGGCAGCGGCCTCGGCCTCAGTATGGTTTACGGTTTCGTGCGCCAGTCGGGCGGTTCGATCGCCGTCGAGAGCGAAGCCGGCCAAGGCACGATCATTCGCCTTTACTTGCCCCGGGCGGTTAAGGACGCGCACGCCGATGATGCGACGGTCGAGGCCGCGACCGCCGGTACCGGTGGCGGCGAGGTCATTCTGGTCGTCGAGGACGACGACCGGGTTCGGCGCACCGCCGTCAGCATGCTGCTCAAGCAGGGCTATCGCGTCGAAGAAGCACACAACTCCGCGGCAGCACTCGACATTGTCGCACGCGCCCCGCGGATCGATCTGCTGTTCACCGACGTCGTTCTACCCGACGGCCTCAACGGCCCGGCATTGGCCCGCGAAGTTTTGGGCTTGCGCCCCGATGTCCGAGTGCTGCTGACGTCTGGCTACGCTTTCGACGAAGGCGAGGCGGATACCGGAGAACCACATTTCCGCCTGTTGCCGAAGCCCTACCGGCGGGGCGACCTTGTCAATACCATCCGTTCGGTGCTCGATGAGCCGCCGCCCCACATTGAGGTCGTCTCAGTCGCGGCCAGCGAACCGGGCCAATAGGTCGGTCCCATCACGGCGCATGGCCCATGACGCAGACAGCCATGGGCGACAACTCCCGCAGCCGCGCGATATGCACGTCGGCCAGGCCGGCCGCGCACATGTCGGCGGCAATGGCATCCGCGGCCGAGTCGGCTGCGGCATCGGTGCGTTCGCCGGTGCGAGGCTGATGGGTGACGGCGATGCGTCCGCCGGGCGCAAGGCGGTCTGCGAGCGTCCCGAAAATGGCGGCCCGGTCGCTCCAGAACATCGCCGTATTGATGCCGTAGATTCGGTCGAACGGTCCATCGAGATTGGACATCGCACCCGCCGCGAGATCCTCGACGCGGCCGACGTGGAGGCGCAGACGGCCATCGGCGAGCGCGCGCCGACTGCGCGCCGCCGCGACGCCACGCATCGTTTCCGAATGATCGAGGCCGTACACGGTGCCTGGACCGACGCGGTCGACGACGTCGGCAAGTGCGAGGCCGGGTCCGCAGCCGATCTCCAGCACACGGTCGCCGGGCCTGACGTTCACCAGCTCGACGGTCCACATGTTGCGGCGGCGGTTCGACGGACGGTTCGCCATGACCCAGCCAGCGACACGGCCCAGCACACCGTGCGGCCGGCGGAACTGTCCGATGACGCTCCGCCTGAGAGCTCCAGCGTCAGCGGTGACCATGGCGACCACCGCCCGTTCCAGTCCGCAACACCGCCGCCAGAACGCCGGTGAAAACGACGAAGCCGAGGGCGTTGCGGAAACGGATGGGATCTGCGCCGAAAACTTCGGGCGCGAACAGGTTCCACGAAATGAGCACCAGCACGGCGGCCAGGATCAGCCATCCGATGCCCTTCGCTGCGAAAACCAACCAAGTGTGCATGCGCCTGCGGTCGGGCGTATGCGCGGGGGATGTCGTCATCGAGTCTCTCCTTCAGTTCTGCCGCGTTCGCCGGTGGCTTCGCCAACGGCGCTGCGCCACTCGGCACCCTCCAGCGCGTCCAGCACCGTCGCCAATACCCGTGCGGCAAGGTTCATCTCGGCGGCGGCGATGCCCAGGGGGAGTTTGCGGAAGGCGGCGGCCTCGCGGGCACGAAGCCGGTCATACGCGGCGCGGCCCGCGTCGGTGGCGCGCACCAGATGTGATCGTCGATGCGCCGGATTGTCCGCCGTCTCGACTAGACCATCCGCGAGCAGAGCATTGACGAGGCCCTGGATGTGCTGTCGGGAAACCGGCCGGACGCGGGCCATTTCCGGTACGGTCTGCGGCCCCTTGGCGATCACACTTTCCAGCACGGCGCGCATCCCTGCGGTCATACCGGATTCGCTGTGAAGCGCCGTCACGTCATGCCCGAGACGGTGGAAGAGGCGGCGTACATAGAGCGTCAGCGGGTAGAGTGCCTCGATCTGCTCGTCATCCATCGTCAAAGCGTCCTTCCATCTATATGACAATTAATATATCATAATGACAATTTATTTGTCAATATGACATCGACAACCCGGCCGTGGGCATCAGCAGGCCCTCGGTCTAGAGGGAGTCGCCGGATCCGAGGGCGAGAAAGCGTTCGCGGCGGCGCACGCGGAGCTTTCCGCCGTCTAAGGACACGAGACCGACCAACGCGGTGTCGATCGCCTCGGCCGCCGCAGCAATCGCCGCCGCCGGATCCCGCTGGGCGCCACCCACAGGTTCCGAGACGATGACATCGGCGATACCTTGCGTGGCCAAGTCCTCAGCAGTGATTTTCAGTGCTTCGGTGGCGGCACGGGACTCCTCGGCGTCCTCCCACAGCGCCTGCGCCGCCGCCTCGGGTGCGACGGCGGCGTAGACCGCATGTTCGAGGATCAGGATCTGATCCGCGCAGCTCAGGGCCACGGCGCCGGTCCCCGCGCCCTCGCCGATCACCGTCGCAATGATGGGCACGCGAAGCGCGAACGCCGCCGCCATAACCTCGGCGATGGCGGCCGTCGGGTCATCACGCGGAGCATCCTCGCCTGTGTCGGCACCGGCGACGTCGACAAAAGTCAGCACGGTCAGGCCGAACCGGTCGGCCAGCCGCATGAGCCGCGCGGCCTTGCGGTAGGCCGCGGCGCCCGCTTCGCTGCCGGCGCCCCGCTGCTGGCCAATGACGGCACAGCCGCGGCCACGAAACCGGCCGATGCCCCCGACGATCGCCGGGTCCTCGGCCGCGGCCCGATCCCCGGCCATCGGCACAAATTCGTCGATCAGCGCGTGAACGAAATCACCCGCACGGGGCCTTTCCGGATGTCGGGCGACCTGCAGCTTCTGCCAGGGTGTCAGCTTCGCGTAGGTCTGCCGGAGGAGCCGGTCGAGCCGATCCTGGAGCCGGTTCATCTCCTCGGCAACAGCCAGTCCGCCGCCGCTGCCTTCATGGCCCAGGCCGGCGATTTTGCCTTCCAGTTCGGCGATCGCCTTTTCGAAGTCGAGGGGAGCCGGCATGTCTGTGCGGGATGCTTAGGGCACGGACGGCGACGATCGTGTCATCCGGCGGCCCGGGCCGCGATGGCGTCGGCTCTACGAACCATGACCTCGGCCTGCCGTATGGACGCGATGTCGATCATCTTGCCGTCGAGCACGGTGGCGCCGGCACCCGAGTCCTGCGCCTCATCCATCGCCGAGAGGATGCGGCGGGCGCGATCGATCTCGGCGGACGAGGGCGTGAAGATCTCGTTGGCAAGTTCGATCTGGCTGGGATGGATGGCCCACTTGCCCTCGAGCCCCAGCACCGCCGACCGCCCAGCCGCGGCGCGGAATCCGTCTTCGTCCTTAAAATCGGCGAACGGACCGTCGACCGGACGCAGCCCGTTCGCCCGGGCCGCAACCAGCACACGCGACAACGGGAAGTGCCACATGTCGTTCCAGTGCGCCTCGCGAGAGCCCTCTCCGTCGGCGTCCGTCAGCACGTGATAGCCGGGGTGCGGGCCGCCGATGGTCGTCGTCCGCGCTTGGACGGATGCCGCGTAGTCCCCCAGGCCCAGGTGCAGGGACTCTAAGCGCGGGCTGGCCGCCGCAATGGCGCCGATGTTCTCGATGCCGAGGGCGGACTCGATCAGCGCCTCGATGCCGATCCGGCGATCGAACCCCTTTGCCGCTTCGATCTGGGTCAGCAGCACGTCGACGGTCTGGATGTCGGCGGCGGTACCAGCCTTGGGCACCATCATCAGGTCGAGCCGGTCGCCGGCCTGCTCCGCGACGTCGATCACATCGCGGTACATGTAGGGCGTGTCCAAGCCATTGATGCGTACCGACAGCGTGCGTCCGCCCCAGTCGAGGTCGCGGATGGCAGCAATGACGTTACGCCTCGCCTGTTCCTTGTCGGCCGGCGCGACGGCGTCCTCAAGATCAAACAGGATGATATCGGCCGCACTTGTCGCAGCCTTTTCCAGGAATCGCGGGCTCGATCCCGGAACGGCAAGCTCCGAGCGGTTCAGACGGACGCGGCGCGGTTCGACGACGGTGAAGCTCATCGGTGCCTCGGGGCCCGGGAAATAGAGGACAACCAAGACGTTATAGACGATCAGCCCATTGTCGCTCCACCCCGCTCTCGGGCCCGGTCTCAGCGACCGGTGCCAGCCAGTGGATGGGCCTGGTTGACCAACGCCTTCAACCGCTCTTCCAACACGTGGGTGTAGATCTGCGTGGTCGAGATGTCGGCGTGTCCAAGCATTTGCTGGAGGCTGCGGAGGTCGGCACCGTTGGCGAGCAAATGGCTGGCGAAGGAATGGCGCAACACGTGCGGCGAAACGCGTGCGGGATCGATTCCGGCCTCGGCGGCAAGCTCCTTAAGAAGCTGGGCGAATCTCGCTCGCGTAAGGTGGCCGGCCCGTGCCCGCGACGGAAACAGCCACGGTGACTCGGCGCGACGGGTACCGCGCCCGGGGAGGAACGTCCGCCGCGCACCCCCGGTGCAATAGGCCGCCAACGCCTCGATTGCCGGCTCGGTCAGCGGCACCATCCGCTCCTTGCCGCCTTTGCCGCGAACCATCAGGAACCGACCGTCTCCGGACACTGCTGACAACGGCAGGCCGACCAGTTCCGAGACCCTGAGCCCGGCGGCGTAGAGCACTTCCATCAACGCGGCGAGACGCCGGCCTTCCGGTCCGCTGCGCTGCCTCGTCGCCGCCATCAGGTGTTCGACCTCGTCCTCGGAGAGGTACTTGGGCAGCGCCCGGCCCTGGCGCGGACTGTCGATCACTACCGTGGGGTCATCGCCGCGCAGCCCCTCGGCATACAGAAAGCGATAGAACTGACGCAGCGCCGACAACCGCCGCGCCGATGTCCGCGGCGCCACGCCTGCCGACGCAAGCTTGGCCAGATAGCCGCGCAACATATCGGCGTCGGCATCCTCGATTTCGCGCCCCCGGGCGGCGCCATAGGCGGCCACGTCTTCGAGATCGCGCCGGTAGGCGTCGATGGTGTTGGCAGCCGCACCGCGTTCCGCCGTAAGCATTTCAAGGAATGTCCCGACGTGGCGGGATGCCGGTAGTTGCGGGGACTTCGGTCGCCGGCCTATCACAGTCCCGCGGCGGCGGCGGCCTCGACCGCGATCGCCCGCGCCTCTGCTACCAGACCCACGGCATGAAGGGAACGCACTGCGTGGCTGAGAGTCAGCGGTTCCACCGCCGCCGGTCCGCCATCGCCGAGCGCTAAGAGCGCCAGCATCACCGTTTCGCCAAGGCGTCCGTCCTCGGCCGCATTGCCAAGCTGGCGCCAAAGTGCCGGATGCGACACCGCTGCCGCTGACCGCTCCGGTCCGTCGAGCAGAACATTCCAAAGGGGCTCGGGGACCGGATCACCGACGGCGTCGAGCAATGAATAGAGCAATGTCGCACGGTCGCGGGCAGCGTCCTCGCCTTTCATGCCGTTCCACCATTCGGCGAGGCCCGCGACATCCCACTCGGCGGCATCGGGCGCGCCGGCGAGGCGGGCGATGGGCATCAACGCGGCCAAGGCGTCGCCAGTCTGCGGACTGGCAATCGATGCCTCGCGAAGCAGCACCAGCCACGCGGTCGCGTCCTCGTGCTGTTCGGCGACCAGCAGGGCGCGGACAGCCTCTGGAGCGAACCACACCAGTTCTCCGCTCGCCGGTAGCCGACGCAGAACCGGAAGAAAGCCGCGTACCGTCGCGACATAGCGCCCGCCCTCGCGCGCCAGTTCGAATGCCCGCGCAACGGCCTCGGCCTGGGCCGTCGGCACGGTCTGCACCAGCGCCGTCCGGTACAGCAGTGCGCGGCTGAACGGGCCGCTCTCGGCTTCGGCCTTGGACAGGGGATTGGCCAGCGCTTCTTCGGAGAACGACATACTGGTGTAAAGCTGTCGCAGCGTGTCGATGGAGAGCGCGCCCGCGGCTTCGGCCCGCTCCGCAGCCTCCAACCGCAGCTCAACTGGCGCATTGGGGCTGATGGCGATGGCCCTCAGAACACCGGGCCGGTTGGACGAGATCACGTCGGGCGGCAGCCGCATCTTGGCCGCCCGGGCCATGGCCAAATGCAGCGGTGTCGGATTGGGCATCCGCTCCAAGTCCGTACTGCCGCCGCCGGCCAGCCCTTCGACCAAGGAGAAGAACGCGTTGTCGCCCTCACCGAGCTCGCGCAGCAGGTCTACACCCAGCGACGCGCGGGAGTGCTGGCCAGCCAGCGCCTGACAGAAAATGAACGCTTTCTGCCAATAGGCGCTGTCGTGTTCGCGGATTTCATTGGATGCCAACGCGCACGCCCTGGCATTGTCGTTGACGAGGAAGCGGGCATCCGCCTCGATCTCCGCAAGGGCCGGATTGGCGGCGCGGCCAGGCGTCGCGTCCAGAAGCGCCGCGACGCCGGCAAGATCGCCCATCTCGGCCAACAGCCGTGCCCTGAGCGCGACAAGCCCGCCGCGGCTCGATGGTCCCTCCGGCACCGCCGCGGCGGAGAGCAGCAATCGGCGCATCAGGCCGCGCATCGCCGAGGACGCGGCCTTCACAGGCAATCGGGGCAACAGGGCATCGACGACCCGACGGTCGGTCCCCCGCCACATATCAATGCCGAAACCCTCGTCCTCGACCGTCAGTATCCCGGCGGAATCGGGGTCGATTTCACTCAGCGAGTCGACCTGGATCGCCGTTCCGTCCGGTGGCACAAGGGGATCGGCCTTTTGCGGAACATCCGGCGGCGGAGCCTCGTCCGACGGCGTCGGAGCCGTCTGATCCAAAGACTTGGGCGGCGCAAGTTGGACCGGCCCACGTGACGGCCGCTCGTCCTGCGCCCAGGCTCCCGCCGACACCGCCAAGGCCAGCGATATGAGGGCCACTCGGGCGGGAGCGATCGCCAAACGGCGGCGCTCAGCGCGGGAAACGGTCATCCGCGATCACCTTTTCGACCGGTGCCGTAGGTGCCGGGATGTCCCACCTCGCCAGGAACGCAGCGCCGCCGAGTACGACGACCGCGAGGACGATTAGAACAAATCGCGACAGACCCTTCATCTGCTCCTTGCCCATCCATCCGACGAACGCTTCCCGACCAGAGGCCGCGAGTTTGCCGCGCCGGCGCCCTTTGACGACAGCCCAAGGGTAGGTATGTTACGTTTCAACTACGGCGAATGTGCGGCAGTTTACCGGGGCGTGCCGGGGCTTTCAACGACCGCGCCCGGTATCGGGGCCAACTCGTAATCTAGCAATGACCAACATCGGTTCCGGGATTCACAACCGCTCGATCGTCCTGGTTGGACTGATGGGCGCGGGCAAATCATGCATCGGTCAGCGTTTGGCCGACCGCTTGGGGATGCCGTTCGTCGACGCCGATGAAGAGATCGTCCGCGCGGCCGGCTGCTCCATCGAGGACATTTTCGAGCTTTACGGCGAGGCCGCGTTCCGCGACAGGGAACGGCGTGTCATCGCGCGCCTGCTCAACGAGGGTCCCGTTGTCATGGCGACTGGCGGCGGAGCGTTTCTCGACCAGGAAACCCGGGGTCGCGTCCGCGAACACGGAATATCCGTCTGGTTGCGGGCCGATCTGGACATCCTTGTCGAACGCACTGGGCGCCGTGGCGGTCGGCCACTCCTGAAGAACGGCGATCCACGGGCGACGCTGGAACGGCTGATGACGGAGCGCCATCCGGTGTACGCCGAGGCCGACATCGTCGTCGACACCAGCACCGCGCCCGCCGATCGCACCGTCGATCTGGTGGTCCTGGCCCTGGAGTCCCGTGGCGCGGAGCGCCATCGGACAGCGGACGGCCGTTCATGACTCTGGCCCCCGTCGTACCGCCGGCAACGGTCGACCAGCTGCGTGTCGAACTCGGCGAACGATCCTATGACATCCTCGTCGGCGAAGGACTGGTGGCGACCGCAGGGGAGCGCATCGGCGCGATCGCCGGCAGTCGCGAGACGGTGATCATCACCGATGAGACCGTGGCACCGCTTTACCTCGGGGCGTTGGAGGCGTCGCTCGACACCGCAGCCATCCCCTATGCCGCCGTCGTCCTACCCCCGGGCGAAGGAACCAAGGACCTCGACTATCTCGGCTGGCTGACCGACCGGCTTCTGGAAAGGCGGATCGAACGCCGCACTGTGCTTATTGCCCTCGGCGGCGGGGTCATCGGCGACATCACTGGGTTTGCCGCCGGGATCGTTCTACGCGGCCTCGCCTTCATGCAGATACCGACGACCCTTCTGGCGCAGGTCGACAGTTCCGTCGGCGGCAAGACCGGCATCAACACCGGCCAAGGCAAGAACCTGCTAGGTGTCTTCCATCAGCCTGGGCTGGTGCTCGCCGACATCGGCGTCCTCGATACCCTCGATGATCGGCAGCTCCGCGCCGGCTATGCCGAAGTGGCGAAGTACGGCCTGATCAATGACGAGCCGTTCTTCGCCTGGCTCGAAAACCACGGCCCGGCGCTTTGCGAAGGCGACCGGTCAGCGAGGCGTCATGCGGTGACGACCAGCTGCGAGGCCAAGGCGGCGATCGTCGCTGCCGACGAGAGGGAGGCGGGCCAGCGCGCTTTACTGAACCTCGGCCACACCTTTGGCCACGCCCTTGAAGCCGAAACGGGCTATGGCGACGCCCTGCTCCATGGTGAGGCCGTCGCCATCGGCATGGTCATGGCCTTTGACCTGTCGGCGCGGTTTGGTCTCTGCCCTCTCGACGACGCCGCCCGGGTACGCCGCCACCTTGCCGCAGTTGGATTGCCGACCGGGCTGGACGCCGTGCCGGGCCGAGCCTGGTCGATCGACAATCTGCTCGACCATATGGCGCGCGACAAGAAGGTCACGGGCGGGCGGGTCCGGTTCGTGCTCGCTCATGGCATCGGCCAGTCGTTCATCGCCGGCGACGTCGACATCGGTGACGTCCGCCGGTTCCTGGAGGATTCGGTCGAATCATGACCCCGGCGGGCGGACGGCGCCCGCAGGGCATCACTTCAAGAGAACACCCATGCTGATCACCATCACCTCGATCGCCGTCCTGCTGATCCTGTCGGCGTTCTTCTCCGGCTCCGAAACCGCATTGACCGCGGCGTCCAGGCCGCTGATGCACCAGATGGACCAGAACGGCGATGCCCGCGCCCGCATCGTCAACCGCCTGCACGAGGACAAGGAGCGGCTGATCGGCGCCATCCTGCTGGGCAACAACCTCGTGAACATCCTTGCCTCGGCATTGGCGACAAGTCTGCTGATCTCCATGTTCGGCGAGGCCGGTGTCGCCTACGCGACACTGACGATGACGCTTCTGGTGCTGATCTTCGCCGAGATCCTGCCGAAGACCTACGCGTTCCGGAACGCCAACCGGATGGCCTTGGTCGTCTCGCCCGTGGTCAATGCGGTCGTCGTCGTGCTGTCGCCGATCGTCCAAGCGCTACAGGTCGTGGTTTCGGGGACGCTGCGCGTGTTCGGCGTGCGCGAGCAGGACGAAACCGAGCCGACGGCCGAGGAACTGCGCGGCGCCATTGACCTTCATGCCGCCGAAGGACGCCCGGTGGAGCATGAACGCGCCATGCTGCGCAGTGTCCTCGATCTCGCCGAGGTGCAGGTCGGCGAGATCATGATTCACCGCAAGAATGTCACCATGATCGACGCCGGCTTGCCCGCCGACACCGTCGTCGCCGAGGTGCTCGAAAGCCCGTTCACCCGCATCCCGTTGTGGCGCGAGGAACTGGACAACATCGTTGGTGTCGTCCACGCCAAGGCGCTGCTGCGCGCCGTGCGCGCCCGCGGTGGCAACCTGGAGGACCTGGACGTCGTCGCGTTGGCGGCGGAACCGTGGTTCGTTCCCGAATCGACCTCGCTCCTGGACCAGCTGCAGGAGTTCCGCCGCCGGCGCGAGCACTTCGCCCTGGTCATCGACGAGTACAGCAGCCTGATGGGCATCGTCACCCTCGAGGACATCCTCGAGGAGATCGTCGGCGACATCGCCGACGAGCACGACGTTGCCGTCGCCGGCGTCGTTCGACAGATCGACGGCAGCTTCATCGTTCAGGGAAGCGTCACCATCCGCGACCTCAACCGCGAATTCGACTGGCGCCTGCCCGACGAGGAGGCGGCGACCATCGCCGGACTGGTCCTGCACGAGTCCCGGCGCATCCCAGAAGTCGGTCAGGCTTTCCTGTTCCACGGCTTTCGGTTCGATATCCTGCGCCGCCACCGCCACCAGATCACATCGATCCGCATCACCCCGCCGCGCGAGGCCGAGGCCGCCGGCGAAGACGGCTGAAACGCCGAGGAGAGCGCCATGCCCCTAACCCGAGCGGTTCCCCGCGACCACATCCACACCCGCGAGATCCGCTGCCGCGGCTTCCGCCGCTCAGACGGTCTGTGGGACATCGAAGGGATGCTGGAGGACTCCAAGACCTATTCGTTCGACAACCGCGACCGCCAGGGCATCGTCGCCGGCGAGCCCACCCACAAAATGCTGATCCGCATCACCCTCGACGACGATCTGGTGATCCGGGCCGCCGAGGCATCGACCGAGGCCGGGCCGTTCACCATCTGCGGTGACGTGACGCCGGTGTTCGAGACCCTGGTGGGGCTCGGCATCGGCCCGGGATTCCGCCGCGACGTTTACGAGCGCATGGGCCGCACCCACGGCTGTACCCACTTGACCGGCCTGCTGCTGGGGCCGATGACAACAACGGCGTTTCAGACGGTGGCAGCGGCACGGGCCAAACGCGACCAGGCGGCCAAAGAAGGCCGCCGGCCGCAGACCCTCAACACCTGTCACGCGCTGGCCGACGACGGACCTATTGTCAAACGCCAGTGGCCGCAGTTCTACACCGGCGACGAGGACGCGGCGGAGTAGGCGTGAGGTTCCAGCGCGAACCGCTTGCACAGGTGGTGAGGCTGGCCGGCCGCCTCGCTCAGTGGCAGCCGCAGGGCATGGTCGGCACGGTCTGGTCGGCGTCGGCCAGCGCCCACCATTGCTCGTTGAAGGCGAGCGGTCGCGAACCCACGATCTCGTCCAAACGCACCGTGTGCGGCACATCGGCCGGCGCATGCGGGTCGCCGTGATCGCAGGTGCAGGCTCCATGAACGTGCGCGTGTCCGTGAGAGCGCCCGTGTCCGCAATGAGCGGGAGCCGTCGAGTCGACCAAGGGCCTCCAGGGTTCGGCGGTGTGACGCGCGGTGATCCGGTCCTCGATGGCCGACCGCCCTCCGGGACGTTCTGGATGGAACGCGACCAGCAGCGATTTGAACTCGGCATCGATGCTATCCCGGTCTTCGAGGCGTCCGTCCGCTGTCTCGACGAACTCGAACCCCGGCTGGCTGCTCAACACCACGCGCTTCGGGTGCCGCCGGCCGAGGAACGCCTGGAGGCCAGCGATGGCATCGAACAACGGATAGCCGACGTCCCACGCCGGCACGTCGCGATTAACCGACGCCGTGCCTTGGATGCGCATCTTGTCGAGGCTCGAATAGGTTAGGAACGTTTGGCCGCAGACCGGATCGTGCAAGAACTCGATCGACCCGACTCCGAATAGACCGTCCGAAATCCCCCCGAGCGAGTCCGCTTTCGGCGTGTTCGTCTCGTCGAAGACGCCGCTCTCGATCAGCTCCCGCTCCCGTCGCGAGAAATGCCGATAGACCGGTTCGTAGCGGTACGGATAGTAGTTGACCGAGAAAACGCCGCGGAGCGCGTTCCCCTCTGAATCGTCGTCCGCAGAGGCGAGCACGAGGCGAAGGCGGTAGGCACCGGGGGCCGTGGCGAGCCAGAAATACCACGCCGCGCGGTCGTCCATGTCCGGTCCGCCCCAGACCTCGCTGGCGCTCTTCAGATCGAGATTGGTGCGAACCGAGTCGACCGCGAAGCCGTGCAAAATCATTGCGCCGACCCGCGCCCTGAAGAATTCATACGGGTTCATCGTCTGTGTCCAATACGTCCGCTGCGAGCGATTTGGCGATGTCGGCATAGTCGGCATTCCCAGCCGTCTCTCCCGTCCGCTGAACCAGGTCTGCGAGGACGTCGGGGCCGAACGCCCGGAGCTCGGATTCGTAGACCTCCTCGAACCGCTCCCGCCGGATGTCCTCGCGCACGGCATCGCGGGCACGCACGATCGGTTCGACCACCTGCTGGCGCAGGAACCCGACAAGGAATTGCCGGCGGTCGCCTAGGGCGGGCTGGCGGGTCACCGTTGGTCGTCCCGTTCAAGGGGCCAGCCGCTGAAGAACTCGAGCTGAACGAGGACGACGGCGAGGAACAGCAGGGTCCACACCAGCGGCGTGTCTTCGGGTTGTCCGATCCCCGGCACCTTGCCAAGCAGCAGGGTGGAGAATTCCGAGTAGTAGAAGAGATACAGCGCCGCACCGACCGCGGCGGCAGCGACCGTGCGAACAGCGGCGCGGAGCCATAGGCCCGTGTCCCTCAGGATGTTGCCGAGGTAGGTGCGTATGGCAAATGCCCCGAGTATGGCGAAGCCGGCGATCTCGCCCGCGTGCAGGTAGCGGAAATAGGGGGCATCGGTGTACTGGCCGCCTTCGAAGGGCTCGAACCAGAACAGCTCCATGACCCGCAGCATGACGACGAACGTGACGATTCCGAGAACCGCCGTGCCGACCATGGCAGCGAGACCGCGCAGGAAGTTTCCCTCGCCATCGGCGTCGAGAAACCGCCACGGATAGCCGTCCCAAAGGACGTCGGCGATGACGATCCACAGGACCATGCACAGCAGGATCCCGAGGTTGTAGTAGGCGCTGGACGTCATCGCCCACGACGCCCACCAGGGCTCGACACCGGCCATGGTCTGCGCCGGATAGAAGAGGTAGCTGACGTGCGGGTGGAACAGCACGACATAGACGACGACGGTGAGCAGCCCGACGATGCCGAGACGGCCGAGGGCGGCTGCCGCAGGTGCGGCGCCCTGCCACGGCCAATGGCCAAAGCCCGCCGACCATAGGAGCGCGACCCACAGAAACGCCGTGAACAGGTAGATGATGGCGGTCGACGCGTTCTCGTGCGCGTTGAAAATTTCCGCACCGACGCCGCCGGCGTCGACGATCGCGTGCGGACTGAAATAGGTGATGCCGAACTTGCCGATGAAGCTCCAGAAGACGCCGTAGACGAGCACGAGCATCATGACGTAGGCGGCGACTGAGAAGACAATGCCGCGGACCGGCGGGCTCATGCGTGCCGCAGCCAAGGGATAAAAGTCGACGACTTTGCTGATCAGCACGATCGAGGCGACGAAAACGACGAGCAGGGAAAACCCGTACATGGGCGTGTAGAGCGCCATGACGCCGTTGGGATGCATGAACAAGTACCAAAGCACGCAGACCAGCGCGAACGCCGCCGCGAGATTGACGACGCCCATCACAACATGCTTGCTCTGACCGATTGGGCTTCCCGAAGTGGCCGTGGTTGTCGCCACCATCGTCTCCTCCTTTCGACCCAACGCTATTGGGTCCCCGTCTCCCCCTGCGGGGGCTCGGGCGGCGCCATCGCGTTGAGGTAGGCGCGCAGATGCGCCACTTCCTCGTTCCACAGCAGCCCGACGACCGACATCCGTTCGTCGATACGCCGGAGGTCTCCCCTGACCAGGTCGCCGAGCCCGGCCAGCCGGCCGATGGTATGACAGCGCTGGCAACGTTTCTCGAACAGGACCCGTCCGGCGGCAGCGTTTCCAGATGACCCGGCGATGGCCGCCGCCGGAAGGGCAAGGGCAACAGGGAGTGCTGCCAGAAGCCCGAGTCTAGAAAGTGATCGCGTCGCCATTCGTCAGGAACACGTTGCTGCCCTTGGCGACGGATGACTGCCGCTTGTATTCCTTGAACTTGTCCGTGCCCTTGACGATCGGAATGCCGGCCTCGGCGGCCTTTTCCGCCCAAAGCCAACCGGTGCAGTGGTTGCAAGCAACCTGCTGTAGCTTGAACGCCTTCACACCCCGGATGATGTCGTCGAATTTGGGGTCCCAGGTCTCGAACAGGGTGAGATGCAGACCCCCGTAACATCCGTAGGGCTGATAGCCCTTGAAGTTGCGACGGGCGTGCGAGAACAGGGTCAGGATGCCGGGGTGGCAGCATCCGGTGACCGTGACGACGCCCTTGTCCTTGACGTTGAAGTAGAGGACATTTTCGCCGCGGACGCGCAGCAGGATCGGCACGTCGAACATCTTGATGGCCATGCCCGGGAACGGTTTGTAAACGCCCTCGCCGTTCTCGCCCTCGGTCGTCGTTAGGATCAGCTCGCCGGTGTGCGGAGTGTCGTTCTTGCAGATGTGGACGTCCTTGCCGTCCTTGGTCGCCGCCGTGTGGTGGGCCTTCTCGTTCAGCAGCGCCATGTCTTCCGGATAGAAGGTCGACGGCGCGTAGAGTTTGATGTCGGGGCGGTGCTTCATTGTCGACTCGACACCCCAGAGGTGATCGAGATGCCAATGTGAGAGGACGGCGAACTCGATCTCGCCGTTGGACAACATCGCCGGTATACCGTTCTTCTCCCAGATGTAGTCCATCCAGTCGTTGCTCCAGCCGAAGTCCATGAGGATCTTTTTCTCCTCACCTTCCAGCGTCGTGACCGTAATCAACGCGGCGTAGCCGCCGGCGTTATCCCAATCCCAGGGGATGGTGTACTGATTGGTCGAAGCACCGCCGTGGTCGACGATGTTCTTTTTCAGCGTCGCGTTGTCGAACCAGCTCGTCTCGGTGAGAACGTCGATCTTGACGCTCTGCACTTCGCCGATGTCGACGTTGCCGCGGGCCTCCGCGGTGGCCGGCGCAAAGATGCTGCTCGACGCCGCCGCCATGCCCGTTGCCGACATGGTTTTCAGGAAATCTCTTCGTTCCATGGGAATCCTCCGACTTCGCGCTTCGGCGAATGTTGATGGGACATAGGGCCCGGAAAAGGACTGGGCCTCAGCCCGGTGTATCTTCGATGCCGCGGCGCAGGCTGAAGAGAAGGTCGACGATCATGTCGGCCTCCTCCTGCGAGATCCTGAGGCCGTGACCCTCCATGAGGTTGATGATCGCGTACCACTCGTCGCGCGTCTTACCGGGCCGCTCGGGGTCGGCCACCGAGACGTGGCACTGCGTGCAATGCTTCTTGAAGACGGCGAACTCGAACTCCTTGGCCCGGGCTTTCGCGTCGGGATTCGGCACGACGGCCGCTGTCGTTTCAGCCTTGACGCTGTCGTCCATGGCCAGGCTGTCCGTGGGGGCCGCCGTCACGCTCGCGACAGCCAGACTCAAGGCCACAGCCCACCCGATTCCTGGTAGAGCGCGCATACCGCTTTCCTTCCTTCCCTCTGGTCTTATTCCGTGGTCGGAGCGGGCGGCGGCCAGCGTGCTTGCCTTCTTCGCCACCCCACCTGCCGATTTTGGGAAGGGCGAACGATCGGCGCACTGCGATCGGTCAACAAATACCCGAAAAGAAATTGACCGATGTCAATTCAGGGCGATTTCTTCGAGCTTTCGCTGGTCGCACATGAAGCGATTGGCCGCAAGCGGGGCGACGACGCGATCCCGGCGGAACTCGGCGACGAGCCGGCTCGCCGTTTCGGTGGTGATGCCCAGGATGGCGGCCATGTCGTCGCGCCCGAAGATCTGGCACGTGGGATCACACGTGTCGCCCATCAGATAGAGGAACAGCCTTGCCATCCGCGATTTCGCGCTGCCCATCGAGAGGCGGGTGAGCCAGTCGTCGGCTTGCTGGACCGAGTCGTGCCAGCGCTGCATCAGGCGTTTGCAAAGGTCCGGGTTCTTTGTGCGAAGCTGGTCGACGGTCGCCGACGGGATCCGGCAGACCAGTGTTTCCCGGACGGCGACGGCGGAATGGCCGTACGGTTCGCCGACCGTCGCTTCGAGGCCGGCCGTGCCCCCCTGGGTCAGCAAGCGCACGATCCGGTAGCTGCCATTCGGCAGGTACTGGATGAGTTTGACGACCCCGGTCCGCACGGTGAACACCGCCTGGCCCGGATCACCGACGTTGTAAAGCGTGCTCCCGCCCGGGAACTCCAAGTCCTCGATGGGCACGTGAATGCCTTCGAAGTCGGATTCCCGGAGGTCGGCGAACAGCGCGAGGTGCCGAATGCCGCACTTTTCGCATTCCGGCTGACCTCGCCAAGCCGCCCGAATCGAGTCTTTTCTCAGGACCGTCTCCCCCAAGCGGTCGTCAACCGACAAAAGTATGACAGTTTTGGCCGACACCATTAAGGGCAAAGGACTTGCGGCCATACGGCGCGGCGACGACGGGAGCACTCATCACCCGTCCTCCGCGGGCGTCAGGGTCTTCAGCGCCAGGGCGTGGATGTCGGTGGCCAGTTCGTCGGCGAGCGCGGCGTAGGCCATGCGCTGGCGTTCGACGCGGGAGCGTCCTTCGAACGCCGCCGAGACGACCTCTACGTCGAAATGGCTTTCGCCTTCGGGCCGGGCGCCGGCGTGGCCGGCGTGGCGGTGACTTTCGTCGACGATGGCTAGGCGCGTCGGCTGTAACGCCTCGCCCAGCTTCGTCCGGATGGCTTCGGCGACCCGCATCGTGGCCCTCCCCTTTTCCATCGTCGGTCGCCGGCACACTTGGTATCGTCCGCCGGTCTCGTCAAGTCAGACCGCCCGTCAAGCCGGAACCCGGAGGCCGCCGTCATCGACACCCCATCCGCCACCGCGTCTGAGGGAACCGCGCGCCGGGCCGTTGTGCTCTTGGCCCTGGTGATTGTGCTGTGGGGCGCCAACTGGCCGGTGATGAAGGTCGGGCTGGACTACATCCCGCCGCTGTGGTTCGCCGCAGTCCGCGTGCTTTTGGGGTGCGCGACGCTGTTCGCGGTGCTCTTGGTGATCGGGCAAATGCGCCTGCCGAACCGCCCGGACCTGCCGGTCCTGGCGTCGATCGCCCTGTTGCAGGTCGCGGGTTTCCTGGCCTTGGTCAACCTTGGCCTGCAAACGGTCGAAGCGGGACGCTCGGCCATCCTCGCCTACACGACGCCGTTGTGGGTGGCTCCGCTGGCAGTGATCTTCCTGCGCGAGCACCTCGGCCTTCGCAAGTCGGCAGCGCTTATCCTGGGCGCCTTCGGCTTGGGGATTCTGTTCAGTCCGTTGTCGTTCGACGCCACCGCGCCCGGGGCCATCGCCGGGAACGGCCTGCTGCTCGGTGCCGCCGCCGCCGCCGCGGTGTCCATCGTCCACGTCCGCGGCCATCGCTGGCAGGGCAGCGCGCTGCACCTCATGCCATGGGCGATGCTGCTCGCCAGCGCCGCGCTTGCCGGCTTGGCGGCCGCCGTCGAACCGGTCACCGACATCCGCTGGTCGGGAACGCTGGCAGCGGTCCTCGCCTACAACGGGCCGGTGGCGTCCGGGTTCTGCTTCTGGGCCTTTGTCACCGCGTGCAGCGGACCTTGCCGGCCGTGACCACGGCCATCGGCTCGCAGGGGGTGCCGGTGGCCGGAATGCTGTTTTCCGCCGCCGCGTTGGTCGAGGCGCTGACGGCAAGTATGGTGGCCGGATTTGGGCTCATCGCCGCCAGCGTCGCTGTGTTGGCGTTAGGCCACAGGACGCCGGAGGCGACCGATCCAGCCTCGGACTCCGGTTGCCAGCATCCGGCCAAAACCCCATAGTAAAGACATGCCGAGGACGGAAGGATCACGACGAAACGGGAAGGCCGGTGGCGTCGTGGAGGCGCCGGTCGGCGATTTCCGTGCCTGTGAGTGGCCGGGATGCTCTGGAGAGGGAACCCACCCGGCGCCGCGTGCGCGCGACGCGCTGCGCCGTACCGCTGGTTCTGCCTGGAGCACGTACGCGCCTACAATCAGTCCTGGAACTATTACTCGGGCATGAGTGAGGAGGAAGTGGAGGCCGACGTCCGCCGTGATACCGTCTGGCGGCGCCCGACCTGGCGGATGGGGACGGGCTATCCGCACGCCGGCGCGCGAATCCACGATGGATTCGGCGTGTTCAATGAGGACGGCCCCGAAAACAACCGGGCGACGGCTCCGACAACCGCCGAGGAACAGGCGATGACCGTGCTCGAACTGTCACCTCCTCTGACCGTGGCAACCGTCAAGGCGCGCTATAAGGCGCTGGTCAAGATTCACCATCCCGACGCCAACGGGGGGGACAAGGCCTCGGAGGAGAAGTTCAAGGAAATCAGCCAGGCTTATCAGACGGTTATGCGCAGCCTCGTTCCATAAGGCCGGCAATCCGTTTCGGACTCCCTACCAACCGTTGGACACCCACCCGATGACACCGATCGGCACAACCGATACCGCCAGCAACGCCCATCGCCTCGAGGCGCCGGACATCACCGTCTCGGTCCGCCAGACCTTCGGCATCGACAGCGACCTTGAGGTTCCGGCGTTCAGTGAGGCGGAAGACCATGTCCCCGACATCGACGATGCCTATCGCTTCGATCGCGACACGACGTTGGCCATTCTTGCTGGCTTCGCCCACAACCGCCGGGTGATGATCCAGGGCTACCACGGCACCGGCAAGTCGACACATATCGAACAGGTGGCGGCACGGCTGAACTGGCCATGCGTTCGGGTCAACCTCGACAGTCACATCAGCCGCATCGACCTCGTCGGCAAGGACGCCATCGTGCTGCGCGACGGCGTCCAGGTGACCGAGTTCCGCGAAGGCATCCTGCCGTGGGCGCTGCAGCACCCGACGGCACTGGTCTTCGACGAGTACGATGCCGGCCGCCCGGACGTGATGTTCGTGATTCAGCGGGTTCTGGAAGTCGAAGGCAAGCTGACGCTCCTCGACCAGAATCGGGTGATGCGTCCGCATCCTTATTTCCGGTTGTTCTCGACCACCAACACCGTCGGTCTTGGCGACACCACCGGGCTCTATCATGGCACTCAGCAGATCAATCAGGGCCAGATGGACCGCTGGAATATCGTCGCCACGCTGAACTACCTGTCCCACGACGACGAACTCGAGATCGTGCTCGCCAAGACACCGGAATATGCGACCGGCGAGGGCCGCGGCACCGTCTCGGCCATGGTCGAGCTCGCCGACCTGACCCGCGCCGGTTTCGTCAACGGCGATATCTCGACGGTGATGTCGCCGAGGACGGTCATCACCTGGGCCGAGAACACCCAGATCTTCGGCGACATCGGCATCGCCTTCCAGCTGACCTTCCTCAACAAGTGCGACGAGATCGAACGGCCGGTGGTCGCCGAGTACTACCAACGCTGCTTCGACGTCGAACTGCCGGATTCGGCCGTACACGGGATCTCGCGCTAGCGGATTCGCGGCGATGACCCGTTCGGAAGACACAGCCGCGCTGTTCAAGCGCGTGACCGCCGCGGCGCTCCGCGCCGTCGCCGACCGCGGCGAAGTTGGGGTCACGTACGCGCCGGGCGTCGCCGATATCCGCGGCGACCGCGTCAGGCTGCCGGCACCGTCGCATGCGCTGGGCGAGGCCGAAGTGTCTCGGCTGCGTGGCGCCGCTGACACCATGGCGTTGACGCTACGCTACCACGATGACCGCATCCACCAGCGGCGTATGCCGCTCGGCCATGAAGCCCGCGAGGTGTACAACGCCGTCGAGCAGGTGCGCGTGCAATCCCTCGGCAGCCGCCAGTTCGCTGGCGTCGCCGCCAACGTTGCAGCGCTCCTCGACCAGACCTGCACCGCGCGCGGTCTGGCCGATGTTTCAGAACGCGACGACGCGATGGTCGCCGACGCGATCGGCCTCCTCGTCCGCGAACGGCTGACCGGGGCCAAGCCGCCAGAGTCGGCGGCGGCGATGGTCGATGCCTGGCGGACCTACGTGGACGAGCGCTGTCACATGCAGCTCGACCGCCTCGCCGAATGCGCTTCCGACCAGGCAATGTTCGCCGAGGCGTTGGCCGAAGTGATCCTCGCGCTCGAACTGATTGACGACAACGACCCTTCGTTGCAACAGCCCGACGAGGAGGACGATTCGGAGGACAAGCAGGACGACGAAGACAGCGGTGACGACGAGCAGAACTCCCAGGGCGCCGAGGGGACGACCGAGGGCAGCATGGCGGCCGAAGGCACCGGCGCCGAATCCGAGGACGGCGGTGAAGATCCGGACCTGCTCGCCGAGGACGAGTTCATGCCCGGCGGCGGCGACGAATCCCCGGCCGGTCCGTCGATGCGGCGCAACCAGCGCCCCGAGTTCCCCGAGACCCATGGCTCGCCCTACCGCGCGTTTACCACCGCATTCGACGAGATCATCGAGGCCGACACGCTCTGCGAGACGGAGGAACTTGCTCGCCTGCGCCACCAACTCGATCAGCAGCTCGCCAGCCTGGAAGGTGTCGTCGCCCGGCTGGCCAACCGCCTGCAACGCTGGCTGCTGGCCAAGCAGACTCGGTCGTGGGAATTCGACCTCGAGGAAGGCCTCCTGGACTCGGGGCGCCTCGCCCGTGTCGTCGTCGATTCGGTCCATCCCCTCAGCTTCAAGATCGAGAAGCAGACCGAGTTCCGCGACACCGTGGTCTGTTTGCTGATCGACAACTCGGGCTCCATGCGTGGCCGGCCGATCACTGTCGCGGCGGTGAGCGCCGACATTCTCGCTCGGACCCTCGAGCGCTGCGGCGTCAAGGTCGAGATCCTCGGCTTCACGACCCGCGCGTGGAAGGGCGGCAGTTCGCGCGAATCGTGGGTCGCCGAGGACAAACCGAAGGGACCGGGACGGCTCAACGATCTCCGACACATCATCTACAAGAGCGCCGACCAGCCGTGGCGCCGAGCCCGCAAGAGTCTCGGGCTGATGCTGCGCGAGGGCCTGTTGAAGGAGAACATCGACGGCGAGGCCTTGCTGTGGGCGCACAACCGCCTACTCGCCCGGCCCGAACAGCGCCGAATTCTGATGGTGATCTCCGACGGCGCGCCGGTCGACGACGCGACGCTGTCGGCGAATCCTGGCAACTACCTCGAACGCCATTTGCGCGACGTCATCCAGTGGATCGAAGACCGTTCGCCGGTGGAGGTGACTGCCATCGGCATCGGCCACGACGTCACCCGCTACTACCGCCGAGCGGTGACGTTGCTCGATGCCGAGGAGCTGGGCGGCACGATGATGCAGAAGCTGGCCGAGTTATTCGAAGAGGACTCGGGCCCGCGCGCCTGGCAGCGTCCGCAAGCCACAGGCCGCCGTGCCGGGGCACACCGCGCCTGATCCCTCTGACGGGACTGGACAACGCACCCGTTGCTGCGGAATAAAGGCGGCAGTCCAACGACAAGGCGAACGCCATGTCTGCACCGAACGATCTGTCACCGCAGAACCGGCGCATCCATCCCCGCTACCCGGTGATGTGGCAGGGAACGATCAGCGCCGAGACCGAGTTCGACGCCTACGTCATCAATTGCACGATCCGCAACGTCTCCATCACCGGCGTCCATGTTCTTGTCGATAGGGCCGTTGCCGCTGACAGCGTGGTCAAGCTCCACATCAGCGGCGTCGGTGTGTTCGAAGGCCGGGTGTCGTGGTCCGAGGACGAGCGCCTCGGCGTGCAGTTCGTCGACGCACCCGACGACATCGCCGAACTGATCAAAGCGAACGTCTGATGCACGATCCAACCAAACCCGATCTCTGCGGCCCGTGTCGCAGAGGCCGCGTGTTGCTTCAGCCGACGAACCCGACCAGTTGCAGCTTGAAAGTCAGGGCTTTGCCGGCGAGCGGGTGATTGGCGTCCAGTGTCACGTTTTCGTCGCTGACCTTGACCACCTGCAGCCGTGTCACGTTGCCGGCATCATCCGAAGCCTGAAGCAGTTTGCCGACGCTCAGGTCGATCTCCGCGGGGATTTGCGAGCGTTCGACGACGTGGAAGAGTTCGGGATCCGACGGACCATAAGCGTCGTCCGCCTCCAGGGTGACGCTTTTGGTGTCGCCCTCGGCCATACCGAGGATGGCGTTTTCGAAACCGGGAATGACCTGACCGCTACCGATGGTCAACTCGACCGGATCAAGCCCCGCCGAGCTGTCGAACTCCGTGCCGTTGGCAAGAGTCCCCGTGTAGTGCACACGAACAGTATCGCCCGTTGTCGCCTGTCTCATAGTCTTGCTCCTTGGTCCGTGCTTTGTTGGGCTATAGAAAGATCGGCCCGCTGGGCTAAACCGAGACGCCGCCGGGCGCCCAAAATGAAACGAGGCTGACGGATGAACCCGAAAGCCTCGTCTAACAGTGTATCGGTTGCCGGTCTAATCGACGAGAACCAACTTCTCGGCCGATTCCTTGCCGTTTCTTCCGGCTTCCAGTTCGAACTCGATGCGCTGGCCCTCACGGAGATCCTCGAGGCCCGCGCGCTCGACCGCCGAAATGTGGACGAACGCGTCCTTCGCGCCGCCCTCCTGCTCGATGAATCCGAACCCCTTGACACGGTTGAACCACTTCACGGTTCCAGTCGCCATGTGTTTTTCCTTCATAGTCTCATTGCCGCGACACGTGATCGCGACGGCGTTGTCACAGTTTTCAACGATGTCCAGGAGTAACGTGGCGAGGTCGAGGCAACGCAGCGGCATACGCCGGGTCTTCGCAAACTGATGCCCATGATATGGACGGGTTGACGCGAATTCCCAAGAACTAAATCCACTGGGGCCAAAGGCACACCGGGTCGTTGCGAGTTCGGCTATCGTTGGCGGCTGGCACGGAAAGGGCCGCAATCATGAAGAACACCGTGGACACACATGTACGACCGGCCCGACCCGACGAACTTCCGAGCCTGACGGAGCTGTGCCTGCGATCGAAGGCGGTGTGGGGGTATGACGCCGCATTCCTCGAAGCCTGCAGGGCGGAGCTGACCCTCGGCGCAAACGACCTAACGGCCACCCACATTGCCGTCGCCGAGAGTGCCGATACGGTGGTTGGCGTTGTCCAGGTGGAGATCGCTGGCCGCACGGCGGACCTGTTGAAGCTGTTCATCGAGCCCGAAGATTTCGGGAACGGCACAGGACGGCGGCTATTCGATTGGGCGTGCGATGTTGCCAGAGACTTGGGGGCGACGAATCTCACCATCGAGGCCGACCCGGACGCGGCGCCGTTCTACCGCCGCATGGGTGCCCGGGACGACGGCTTCGCGCCGTCCGGCTCGATCCCCGGAAGGATGCTGCCCAGGTTGGTGTTGGATCTCTCTGCGGACCTTCCACGGACCGCCTGACGCCGGCGCGCCCTATGCTCCCCCGCCGAAAGCCCTGGCGATGATGTAGGCGCCGAGGACCAGCAGCGAGACGAAGAACACGCGCCGGAACAGTTCCTCCGACAGCTTCTGCCGAATCCGCTGACCAAGGACCATGCCGGCGATGGCCGGCACGAGCGCCATGGCCGAAATCGTTCCAAGCTCGACCGTCAAAAGATCGTTCCCTTGCAGGGCAACGGCGAGGGCCAGGGTCGAGACAGTGAACAGCATGCCCATGGCCTGGATCAACATGTCGCGCGGCAAGCCGATGGCCTGAAGGAACATCACTCCAGGCACCACGAAGGATCCCGTCATTCCCGTCAGGATGCCGTTCGCCGTGCCAACGAGGGGCCCGACCCAGACTTCCTGTGTGGCCGTGATGGTCAACCGGAATCCGGCCAGGTTGACCGCCGCGTAGACGACCAGCAACGCGCCGAGCAACGCCGAGAGCAGCGACAGATCGACCCGCGTCAGGGCCGTCGCGCCAAGCCAGACAGTGACCGTGGCCATGAGCAGGAATGGCCAGATCCGGCGTAGAATCGTTTTGCCGGCTCCACCGACGGCCGCCTGCCACAGATTGGTGACGAACGACGGCACCAGCAGCAGCGCCATTGCCTGGGGCAATCCGATGGCCAACGTCAGCAGCGCGAGGCTGACCGTCGGCAGGCCGAGACCGATGACGCCTTTCACCGTGCCGGCGAGCAGAAACGTGCCGGCGACCGCCAGAATCGTCGAGACATCCAGCATGCGGCGATGCTATCGCCACCCAGTCGCAGTTGGAAGCGTCAGCGCCGGCCGATCGTCGGGGTCGCGGTCATCGTGCCGTGCCGGCGAACGGATATCGGGCGAGCATGCGGAACGGTGCCGATCGGTCCTCTTGCACGAACAGGCAGATGGCGTCGACCGTCAGCGGCGCCACGCAGTGCGAAGCCGTCAGAGGCGCCAGCGCCGCCATCAATGACTGCCGCTCGCCGTCGGAAAGCCGGCAACTCAAGGTCATATGGAACCGCCATTCCTCGAAGACATAGGGGTACCCCCACTCTACCAAAAGCCGCTCCTGCGCGGGCGTGAGGCCGTTCCGCCGTCGGTTGGCCAGTTCCGCCGCCGAGGCAGGTGTCCGAAACGCGTCGAATTCGCTGACGCAGTCGGCGGCCAACCGATTGAGAGCCTGGGACGGCGCGGAAAGCCGAAGCGCAACGAAGCCATCGAGCGAACCCAATTCCAAGGCCGGCGCATCGAAGGCACTGCGCGCGGCGGCGAAGGCGCCGGCGGCGGCATCGAGGTCCTCCGGCGTGCTACCATCCGCCAACGCGAACGGCGGCTTCAGTGTCGTGTGGAACCCGTAGCCGGCCGCAGTCCGGGTGATCGCGCCCAGCCGCGCCGCGTCGAAACCGCTGATCTCGGGCCGCTGCCGGACGTCGCCCGTCGCGGCGTCACGTCCGAGCCAGTCGTTTCCGAATGCCCACAACGCACTGTCCGTCGGTGGAGCGAAGTAGATGGCGTAGCGGCGAGTCGCCGGCACGGGGTCTTCGGACGTCATCGCCGATCAGAATACCCGATCCCCGCCGCGCCAGACCTCGTGAACGACAGGAAGGGAGTCCCGGCAGCGGACACGAACGCTGGCGGCGCGCTTGCCGGGGGCGATTTCGCCGCGATCGGCGAGCCCGGTGGCGCGGGCCGGCGTCGCCGAAACGGTCGATACCGCCTCCGGGAGAGACATGCGAACGGCGCCGAAATGCAACGCAAAGGCCGCCTGGATCAAGCTCGACGGGATGTAGACCTCGACGGCGGGATGCCTATTGGCGAGGCGCACCCCCCTCAGGCCGGACCGTGCCAGTCGATCTGGCAGATCTCGGCGCTGCGGCCCTCGAAGTTCCACACCCGGCCGAAGGCCCGGACGCGTCCCTTGTTGGCCTGGGCGACGGTCACGTCGGGGCCCATCCAGTAGCCGCTGTTCTGGATCATCACGTCCTGGTTCGGATCGGCGCCTTCGATGGGCTCCACCTCTCCCTGAATGACCCTGCCGACCATCAGCCGGCGCTTCTTGCCCTCGGTTTCGAACTCCACGGGCGCGCGGTCGGCGCCGAGGAACTCGCTGACCAGGAGCGCGAACAAGCCGGTTGTGCCGCGGGCCTGGCCGGAGAAGATGCGGACCAGCCCATCGTAAGCGCTTTCGGTCGCCCGCTCGTCGATGTAGGCCGCCGCCTTCCAGTTGCCCCGGCCCATGAACCCCGGGATCTCCAGGAGCAAGCCGACGTTCAGCCCGCCAAGGTTCTCCTCGTCATAGTGCCCCTCGTCGATGCGCACGCCGGCCCAGGCCTGGCAGAAGCCCTCGGTCGGCGGATGCTGGCCGAGACTGACGACGCAGGGGCAGAAAACAACGCAGTTGCAGTTGAGGATCAGCTCTCCCTTGATCGCCCATTCGGGCAGTTGCTCGGCCATCGTTTTCCTCCCCCTCAGATCAGGTCCATCGCGCGGGCGGCGAACACCGCCCCCGCACTCACACAAACGACGCCGGCCGGACGGGTCAGGAACCGGCCCGGGTCCGGCAGTTTCTCGAAGGTCATGAACAGGGTCGCCACGCCCATCCAGACGAGGTTCATGGTGCCGCCGACGAAGCCCAGCGCCATCAGCGCCCAGCAGCAGCCGAGGCAGAAGAGGCCCAACCGGAACCCCATCGCCGCGGCGGCGGCCGGTCCCGGCCGCCAGTGCTGCATGAAGAACGTCAGCGGATGCCGGCATTTGGCGAGGCACGCGTCCTTGAACGCGGAAAATTGATACGCCCCGGCGAGGGCGAGCAGGATTGCGGTCAGCCAGAGCGACGTACTGGACCCATCCGGCGCCACCAGCAGGTTTCGCGCCAGCACCGCTTGCGCCGCCGCTCCGGCCGCGGAGAACCCGATCCACACGACCAAATAACCAGCGATCAGGGCGAAGAAGCCGGCCCGGTCGGACGCCCCGCACGCCGACAGATCATCGAAAGCCCTGAGCGCCGGAACGAAGGTCGGCAACATCATCGCCGCGCTCATCAGGCCCCACATGGCCCAGAGGGCGACGAAATCGGTTTCCGCCGCCGACCGACAGATGGACTGCCAGAACGCCGCCGCACCGCCCGGAAACCCGGTCACTTCAGGAGAGCCACCCTGACCCATGAGCACGACGCCCGCCCATGCGGCGAGGATAAACAGATAGGTGACAATCCAGGCCGCGCTCCGCCGGCTGAAGACGAACGCAATCCCCGAATTCGCCACGATCGATGTCCCCCCAATGCCGTCACGCGGATCGAACTCCGCCTTCGTGCACCTGCACTTTGCCAGAGGCTGTCGATCCGATCCAGCCGGTCCGTGAGCCCTCTCATGAGCAGCCCACCGCCGAACTTTGAACCCACATCAATTCAGGAGTTGTGGTTGGCGCCGGTTTCGACACAATAGCCTTGGTTCCTGCCAAAGCTGCTCTTGTCCTGGGGGGCAGCGTTGTGCGTTCGGTGACTGATTCCAACATCGCCAAAAAACCACCCGTTGACGACGCGACAGCGGGATCGCGCGTCTGGAGCAACCCGACTGACGGCGAGCGCAGGCATGTTACGGTCCTGTTCATCGATCTTGCCCACTCCTCGGACTTTGTCGCCGACGCCGACCCCGAAGATGCCAACGACATCGTGCTGCCCGTAATCCGACGCTTCGTCGAAATCGTCGAAAGCGTCGGCGGCACGGTCACCCAGGTGCTTGGCGACGGGGTCATGGCCGTGTTCGGCACCCCAGCGGCGCTGGAAGACCACGCGCTGAAGGCCTGCCGGGCGGCCGAGAGACTGAGGGACCAGGCCACGTCGGGTGCCCTGGTGGACGGTTGGATACGCGGGATCCCGTTCGACATCCGCATCGGCATCAGTTCGGGAGAGGTGGTTGCTCAGACCCTCCGCCCTGGCCGATCGCCGGAGTACCGGACAACGGGCGAAGCTGTGTATCTCGCGTCGCGCATGGAGCAGTTGGCCAAGCCCAATGGTATCTGGATCACCGAGGATACCGTCGCATTGCTCCGGGGACGGGCTAAGGTGCGGCAGCTCGGCCGCTTTTCCGTCGCTCCGGGTTCGCAAGGGAAGGTCTTCTTCGAGCTCGTCGAACTCGGCGACTCGCGAGTGGCGCCCCGTCCCCGTCGTGTCAAGACACCGACACGCATGTTCGGCCGGTCCGTCGAATTGATCGGGATCGCGAACCTGCTGGCGGACGGACGCGGTGGGACCGTTGTCGTCGCCGGCGGACCGGGCATCGGTAAATCACGTTTCGTCCAAGAACTGACCAAACGGCCCGAAGCACAGCACCACCGGATCGTTGCAATCGCCGCGACTCCTCCGGGGTTCGCGTCGCCGTACGAGGACCCTGCAGCGCTTGCGGGACAGGTGCTCGGTCTGCCCGACGGGCTCGATGCCGTGGCGGCCGAAACAGCCGTCGAGGAGGCGCTCGGCGCGATCGGCCTCGCAAAGGACGAGCGGATCGGTGACCTCGCCGGCGCCCTTGGGGGCCAATCCGATCTCGGGCGGACACGGCAGCCCGAAGGACAGTTCGCGCGCGCGGTTTCGCTGCTCAGTGACGCCGTGTTCGCCATCTCCCGGGATCGACCCGTTCTCGCCGTCGTCGAGGATGTGCACTGGGCGTCGTCGATCCTGCGCCGTTTTGCCGCGGATATCGCCCGGGACGTCGGTGACAGGTCCGTTCTTCTCGTCATCACCACGCGGAACCCGGCGGAGCCATTCGTCGGCGATCTGCCGATCGCGTCGCTTATCCCACTGACTCCGTTGTCGGAAGAGGACAGCCAGGCGCTCCTGGCGCAGCTCCTCGGAAAACGGCAGGACCTCGCACCGCTGAAGGATCGATTGATCCAGAACGCTCAAGGAAATCCGCTGTTCCTGATCGAGTCCGCGTCCGCGCTCGTCCAGGACGCCGTCCTCAGCGCGGAAGGGACCGGCTACCAGCAACACGGACCGCTTCAGAACCTCACGGTTCCCTCCACGATCCAAGACATCCTCGCCACCCGACTCGACAGCCTGACGGCGTCCGAGAGGTCGGCCCTGCTCGCGGCATCGGTCATCGGCCTCAGCTTCGACCTTGGGCTGTTGTCCGCACTCGTCGAAGGGACGCCCGGTGATCTCTGCTCTGTCATCGATCGGCTCCAGGAAAAGGGCTTCGTCGAGCTGACGCGGACCTCACCAAGCACCGAGTACAGCTTTCGGCACGCGCTGATCCATGACGTTGCCTACCGTACCCTTCTGAAAAAGACGCGCCGGGACATGCACGGCCGACTGCTCGACGAAACCCGGAAACGGCCGTCATCGCTGATTTTCGGCAAAGCCGATCTCCTTGCCGATCACGCTTTCCGCGCCGAACGTTGGACCCTCGCCTACGTGTATTGCCGCCGGGCGGGTGAAGCCGCGCAGATGAAATCCTGGAACCTGGAAGCGGAAACTCACTTCCGCCACGCACTCACCGCGCTCAAACGCCTGCCCAAGACTTCGAAGACCGACCGCAGACGGCTCGAACTCGTCGCCGGCGTCGTCCGATCGCTCTTCGCTCTCGGACGATACGACGAGGCGCGCGCCCTTCTCGATGACGCTCCCTCTTTTCCGGAATGCTCCGACCTCAAGAGAATCGGCTGCGAAATTGCCTCACTCCGGGTCCTCTGCCACTGGGCCGTGTCGAGCCTCCGTGAGGCGGAAACCGCCGCACGGCTGGCGTTGGACATGGCCCGCGACACCGACGACACCGGGCTGCAGATCTCATGTGCCGGACGTTTGGGGATCATTCTGACCGACAAAGGCGACTTCGAACGTGGTCATCAGTTCCTGGCCGCCGCCCAACGCGCCATTCCCGAGGGCCGGCGTCATGACACGTTCGGACTCATGGCTGTTGCGTCGGTTGCATGCCGAGGTGTGGTGGCGCGCAATCTTGCGGAACGAGGCAAATCCGTGGAAGCAGACGAGCTGTCCCGGGAGGCCATCACGATTGCAGATGACGCCGATCACGTATTCACGATGATCTATGCAAACCTGATTGCCGCGGTTGTTCGCGTCCGTGCCCGATATCCAGAACAGAGCTTGTCCTATCTGGAGCGAGCATCCTCCCTTTGCGATGCCAGCCGGTTCTGGTCGGTAAAACCGCTGGTCACGGGATTTCTCGGGCTATCCAAGGTCCTGTCGGGTTCCGTGATCGAGGGACTGGACCTGCTGGATGATTCGCTCGATGCCGCGGAATTCCCCTCGCTCATGATCCGCCAGTCGATCCGGAGAGCTTGGATAGCCGAGGGGTACCTTTCTGCGGGCCTCGCGGACAAGTCCCTTTCGATCGCCTCGGCCGCCTTGGCAACCGCCCGGACCAAAGGCGAGATACCAGCCGAAGCCATGTGTCTGCGGATCATCGGTGAATCGCGGCTGCATCTGGCCGGAGGGGCCGACCCGGAGGCGGCCAAACTTCTGCGCCAAGCGCGAACTCTCAGTCAGCAGTTCGGAATGCGGCCGCAATTGGCCCAATGCGAAATTGCATTGGGAGAACTCGGAAGGCTTGCCGGACGCCCCCAGGAGGCCGAGGCGCACTTCGACCGAGCCGCGCGCATCTTTGAAGCGTGCGGGATGAAACCCCTTTCGCCCGAGGAGCGCGCGTATGGACCCGCCGCCTCTATCGCCTGACGGTTCGCTAGCTCACGAATCGAGGCGGAAGCCCCCCACCGACGCTGGCCGCCTGCTTTTCGGTTTCCCGAATCTGATCCGCCGTCAACCGATGGCGCTTGGTCAACGCGATAATCTCCTGCTCGACCTCGCATTCGGCGGCGCCGACGAGATGGGCCGCGAAGCCGAGATCCCTCTCCGACAGGTCTCTCGCCACATAGCCGAGACAGGCCTTGATCCCCTGCAGATCAGCCAGCCGTTCGAACCAGGAATCGTTTGACATGTTGTCGGTCCCCACCGTTTCGTTCCCTCAGTCCCCAACAGGGAGAATACGGATCAACGGCAGGCCGAACTGTGAAGTAGTTCACAGTTTCCGCACGCGGATGGCCACACCGCCCTGCTGGCGGATCTCGCCCATGGACGTTGGCACATGACCGCCGAGCGACGAGACATCAGCGAATCCGCCGCAGCCATACTGCGGAGAACGTCGGTCTTTCACGATATCGATGAGGGAGTTCTCAAGAACGCCGCCGCGAACGTCCGACGGCAATCCTTCTCCAAGGATCAGTTGGTTTTTCAGATCGGCGACGAGTCGGACGGACTCTACGTCATTGTCAGCGGCCGTGTGGGCATTACGAACATCTTCTTCGACGGCAAGGAGATGATCCTCAACATATTGGAAGAGAACGACATCTTTGGTGAGGTCGGCGCCATCGACGGCCTCCCCAGGACGGCAGGCGCGATCGCCATGGAGGACTCGGTCCTGCTTCATCTGGACGGTCCGGCGCTACGTCAACTCATCCGAGATGAACCGACACTGTGCCACGGACTGACGTCGGTGCTCTGCTCGCGGATCCGCTGGACCAGCGCCTTTATCGAAGACAGGGTCTTCCGCGACACGCGCACGAGACTCGCCAAACGGCTGCTCATGCTGGCAGACCTCTACGGCGACCAGACGGATGAGGGTATCCGAATCAACATCAGGCTATCGCAGGATCACCTGGGCCGGATGCTCGGCGTCAGTCGGGAGAGCATCAGCAAGGAGGGCGCCCATCTGAAAGATCACCATGCCGTTTCGTTCCGTCACGGTGTCATCACCATTCACGATCGGGCCTATCTGGAATCCTTGGCCGCCCTTTCCTGACGCGACGAGCGGAGGGACACCGGCTTGTCGACCACGGCCTTCCGCGCGACGACCGGCACGGTCCCTTCGAGTCGGAAAGACGTTGCCTGCTGTTTGAGATCCATGATTACAGGGACGAGGAGAATCCGCGGTCTTGACCCGCACGCGAGCCACCTCCATGGACACCATTGCCGATCTGTCAGCAAAGCTTAGTGCCGGGTCCGTTTCGAGCGCGGCATTGATCGACGAAGCCCTCGCGCGGGGACTCGATCCCACTGGCGAGGGCGGACGGACGTTCATATCCATCGACGATCGCGGAGCGCGCGAGGCCGCGGCCACCTTCGACCGGTTGAGGCGATCGGAATACCGGCAAGGCCCACTCGCCGGCTTGCCGATATCGGTGAAGGACCTGTTCGACGTTCAAGGCCAGGCGACGTCGGCGGGTTCGCTGGTACTGAAAGACGCCGCGCCCGCCGCCGATGACGCGCCGGCGATCGCCCGCCTCAGGGCGGCCGGTGCCGTGTTCATCGGCCGCACCAATATGACCGAGTTTGCCTACTCCGGACTGGGGTTGAACCCGCATTTTGGAACTCCGGCGAATTCCTACGATCGTTCCAGTCGACGGATACCCGGCGGCTCGTCCTCGGGGGCCGCGGTTTCGGTTGCCGATGGCATGGCGGTCGCCGGCATCGGCACCGATACCGGTGGATCGACGCGGATCCCGGCGGCCTTGTGCGGGCCTTGGACGGTCTTTCCCGAGCCGAAGTTCGGCTTGTCGCCATCGACCTCGCCCGATTCGACGAACTTGCAGCGGTCAACGCCGGCGGCAGCCTCGCGGCGCTGGAAGCGTTCGCCTGGCACCGACAGTTTCGCGAACATCGGGATCTCTATGATCCCCGAGTCTTGGAGCGCATTCTGCCGGGAGAAAAAGCAACGGCCGCGGACTACCTCGATCTCATGGCGGCGCGACGCGATCTGGTCTCGTGGATGGATCGCGAGATCCGGGACGTCGATGCCGTCGTCTGTCCAACCGTCCCACGAGTCGCCCCCTTCATCTCATCACTGGAGAACGACAACGCGGTATACCGTCAGGTCAACAGGCTGATGCTCCGCAACACGTCCGTCGCCGATTTTTTCGATCTTTGCGCCATTAGCATCCCTTGCCACGCGCCCGGGGACGCCCCGGTTGGGCTCATGCTGATCGGCCAGAGGTTCCGGGACCGGGAACTCTTTCGCGCCGCGGCATCCGTGGAGAGGATCGTCACCAGCGCTCCTTAGCGCAGCCGCCGTCCGATTTCGTTCAGGTTCCCAACAGGTCGCTTTCGGTGACGCCGACCACGCCGATGAGGTCGACGGCGCCGTCGGAGAGGGTGACGGTGGTGTCGTCGGTGAAGCTGTCGCCGTCGGCGTCGGTGGTGGCGATGGAACTGATGGTCAGGCCGTTGAGGAGCTCGAAGCGGTCGCTGCCGACCTGGAAGTCGGTGATGCGGTCGGTGCCGCCGCCGGCGCCGAACTGGAACACGTCCTCGCCGATGCCGCCCGTCAGCGTGTCGTTGCCGGGACCACCGGCCCTTCGAGCAGCGTCTGGGTCTCGCCGTCGTCGAAGACAAGCGAGATGTCTCCCGCCGCATCGCTGACCTTGGCCGCACGCTCGCCTCCGCCGCCATGGTCGAAGACGAAGCTCAGAGTGCCCGTATCGAGGTCGAAGCCCTGATAGCCGCCGTTGAGGCTGCCGCCGTGGATGATCAGGAACAGCCCGAACTCCATGCCCGCCCCGCCGGTCCAGGGGACGGTTGCGGTGTCTCCGGGGTCGTGGGAATGGGTTTGTTCGAACACCAGCTCGACATCGCCGATGGTGCCGTCTGCGGCGACCGTGTAGACGCTGAGCGAGTTGTTGTAGCCGGCCGTGCCGCCCGTGAGCGTCAGCGTCGCCACCGCGTCCGCGCCCAGGGCCGTATCGGCCGGCAGGATGCCCAGCGCGCCGTCGCCCGGAACCGGCAGCGCGTCAATGGGCGTCAGTTCGGTGACATCGGGGAACACCCCGGTGTCGGTGTAGGACTGCGGCGTCGCGCCCGCCGCGTCGTGGCCGTACAGCACGTCAGCCCCGGCACCGCCCAGCAGAAGGTCGCCGCCGCTGCCGCCCGAGAGCGTGTCGCCGCTGTCCTTTCCGTCCAGCGTGTCGTTGCCGCCGAGGCCGTCCATGGTGTCCGATCCGGGATCGCCGAAGAGCGTATCGTCGCCGGCCGTCTGTTCGGCAACGACGTTGCCGACGTTGACGGTGATTGTTGCGGTATCGGAGAGCGAACCGCCGTCGGTGACCTCGACGGTCAAGGCGTGGGACGGGGCGGCCTCGTGATCGAGCACCGCGGCGGTGGTGATCTCGCCGGTGCCGGGATCGATGGCAAACAGGCCGCCGGGATTGCCGCCTTCCGCAAACGAATACGTCAGCATGCCGAAGGCCGTCGCCGGATCGTCCGCATCCGTCGCCGAGACGGTGCCGACGCTCGTTCCGGAAACCTGGTTCTCGTCCACAGAAAACGTGTCCGGCGACACCGACGGCTGGTCGTTCACCGCCGTGACATTCAAGGACACCGTCTGGCTGTCGGAGCCGCCGTTGCCGTCGTCGACGGTGTAGGCGAACGCCCCCGGATCGCCGTTGAAGTCCTGCGCCGGGTCGTATTCGAGGCCGGTGAGCTGCGCTTCGGTGAGCACGTCGTCAATCGCCACCGCGCCGCCGCCACCGGCGATCTGCACCACGCCGTCCGTCGGCACCGCAGTCACCGTGATCGTCAGCGGATCTGGGTCCGGGTCCGTCGGCGCCGCGATGTTCAGTGCCGTCACCGTGTCCTCCGTCACGTCAACCGTCTTGTCGGCCTCCGCATCCGGCGGCGAATTGGTGGCGGTCGTGACATTGAACGGTTCCCACGCGCTCATCACCAGGCCGTCGAACACCCGCGCGAAGAGCTGGTCGACGGACCCTTCGTTGCCGGGTGCGAATTCGGCCGTGCCGATGTCGGCGGCGGCAACCGTGATCGTCTCTCCGGAGACCTGGGGCGTTCCACTGACCGTGAAGAACCCTGTCCCGGCGTCGTCCGTGCCGTCCCAGAACTCATAGGAAATGACGCTCAGCGCCGGGTCGACCATGGCGTCGATCAGCGATTCCGCGGAAACGGCATCGTCGATCTGCTGGTCGTCGGCGGTGACCTCGGGCTCCTGGAACAGGTCGGCGAAGGGGTTGGCCATCTCCGCCGTGGTCAGATCGCGCGGATCCGTCGGGTCGGGGATGTCGTCGTCCTGGAACAGCTGGATCGCGAGATCGTATTCCGCCGCCTCGGGCGACGCCCGGACACCGATCCGGTAGTTCTCCGCCGCGTCCTCGATGAAGAAATCGTTCCCCTCCAGCATGATCCGGAGGAATCCGCGCTCGGACCAGAAGGAGAACGGTTTTTCCTCGTAGTGATTCTCGGTCCGGTCTTCGAGTTCTATGTCATCGGGGAAATCTTCGGTGATCCAAAGGTTCTCGTAGTTGTACCGTTCCCATTCCCCGGTATCCGCATTCTGCTCGTAGATGAAGATGTCGCCGTCACGGCCCAGGAAGTCGAAATCGACCTGGATGAAGTTGGGGAAATCCTCCGTATCGATGGAGAACTGGAACCAGTCGATGGGATCGCCGTCCACCACGCTGACCCGGTCGTGGACGAAGGCTTGCACCGTCCGTGAGACCGTGCCCAGGTCGTAGGCCTCGTCGAAGTCGTTGGAGAACGGGTCCGTGCCGGCTTCGCCCAGGGCGTGCACGAGGACGACCTCGCCGCTGTCCTCGCGGGTCGCCTTGGTTTCGTCGAACGAAAAGAACCTAAAGATCGAGTCTTGGGAGCCGTTGGCGTAGCCGGCGACGTCGCCATCGCCCCCGAGGCGCACGGTCGAGCCGAAGACGGCAAGGTCCTCGAAGAACGTCGGTGGGATCGTCTCCGATCCCATCGTCGCCTCGGGCACCCAGTCGAGGCCGTTCCAGCGATAGATGGCCGGCGGATTGCCGGGGTCGCCGCCGACGGTGATGGTGTCGCCGTCGTCGGAGATCGCCACGCCGGCGCCGAAGCCGGGCACGTCGGAATCCAGCCGGCCGTCCTCGGTCCAGCTGGCGCCATCGCGGCGGAACAGGTAGGCGCTGCCGCTGCCCTCGGCGCCGACGATGATCAGGTCGCCGTCCTCCGACACGTCGACCCAGCCGTCGCCGCTGCCGCCGAGGCCGACGCCCGAAATGGCCAGCTTGTCGGCCTGGGTCCAGACGCCGAGCTGTTTCTCGAACACATAGGCGGACCCGTCGCCGTCGGCGACGAGGACGACGATGTCGGCCGCGGCGGCGACGGCAACCGCGCCCCCGAAGGCGTCCGCGGCGACACCATCGCTGGCCGTGATGTTGGTCTGGGTCCACGCCGTGCCGTCGAACTCGGAGACCGTAGCCTGGCCTTGGCCGAGATTGCCGCCGACGTCGTGGTCCCTGTCGGCGGTGACCACGATGTTGCCGTCTCCGTCCACGGCGACGCTGTCGCCGCCGAAGAAGCCCTGCGACTCGCGTACCCAGGTCGCGCCGTCATAGCGATAGACGTAGGCGGCGTCCGTTCCCCAGGCGCCGGCGACGGCGGTGTCGGTATCGCGCGAGATCGCCACCGAGGCGCCGAACGCGTCGTCGTCGGACTGGGTGGGCCGGCTGAGCTCGGCCGGTGCCGACAAGGCCGTTCCGTCCTCGGTGACGATCCACCGGTGGACGAACACGCGGCCGGTCTCAAATTCGTTGTCGCCGGGCTGGAAGAGGTCGAAGCCCGGCTGGCCGGAGATCGCCACGGTCTCCTCGCCGTCTGCGCTGGTCGCCATGTCGAAGCCGGTGCCGAGGAAGCCTTCGAACTCGGTGTCGGTGTAGCGAACGCCGACATAGCCCGAGACCCAGGACGGGCCGGGCGTGAGCGCGACGGTCTGGTCCTTGAACTCGACCGTCTCGACGCCGTACAGGTGGTCCTGGCCGTCGTCGCCGTCCACCGTCGTGGCGAGGTCGCGGACGATGGTCGCCAGGCCGTCGGTGGTGATGTCGTAGTCGGCGCGGTTTCCGGCGTAGACCGCCCGGTCGGCCCCGGCCCCGCCGGCGATCGAGTCGTCTCCGGCCCCGCCCGTCAGGGTGTCGTCGCCACCGCCGCCGACGAGGGCGTTGGCGCCGCCGTCACCGGTCAACGTATCGCCGCCGCCACCGCCGACGGCGTTCTCGATGCCGAGGAGGATATCGGTGCCCTGACCGCCGCCGACCGTCTGCGCGCCGCCGCCCTGGACGCCGAGATCGACGGTCACGCCGCCGGTCGCATCGCTGAAGTCCGCCGTGTCGCGATCCGACCCGCCGTCGAGGGTGTCGTTTCCGGCGCCTCCGCCGACGGTATCGTCGCCCGCTCCGCCGTCGATGTCGTCGTTGCCGCCGCCGCCGAGCAGCCGGTTGGCGCCGCCGTCGCCGGACAGGCTGTCGTTGTGGGCACCGCCCGTGGCGTTTTCGATGCCGATCAGCGTGTCGGTGCCGAGGCCGCCGCCGATGGTCTGGGTGATGCCGCCTTGGATGTTCAGATCGACGGTGACGGCGCCGACCGCGTCACTGAAGTCGGCGGTATCCGTGCCGCCGCCACCGTCGAGCGAATCCGCGCCTTCGCCGCCGATCAGCGTGTCGTCATTGTCGCCGCCGAACAACTGGTCGTCGCCGTCACCGCCGACGAGCACGTCGAAAAGCGCGCCGCCGAACAGCGTGTCGTTCCCGTCTTCGCCCAAGAGGGTGTCGTTTTCCAGGCCGCCCGAGAGCGTGTCGTCGCCGGCCCGGCCGCGCAGCGTGTTGGCGTCGTCGCTACCGGTGAGGGTGTCGTTGTGGCTGCCGCCGTTGATGTTCTCGATCAGCCGCAAGGTGTCGGTGCCCATGCCGCCGCCGATGGTCTGGGCGGTGGTGCCGTCCTGGATCGTCAGGTCGACGGTGATGCCACCGGTGGCATCGCCGTATTCGACCGTATCGATGTCGAAGTCGAAGGTGTCGGTCAGCAGGGCCCCGAACAGCGTGTCGTCGCCCGGCCCGCCCTGCAGGGTGTCGTTGCCGTCGTCGCCGGCCAGGGTGTCGTTGCCACCGTTGCCGACCAGCGTGTTGGCGTCGAACTCGCCGAGCAGGCGATCCCCGCCCGAACCACCGAGGACGGCCTCGATCTGGAAGACCGAGTCGTTGCCGATCTCGTCGGTGCCGATCGACGACGCTGTTTCGCCGTCCAGGTCGACGTCGACGCCGTTCGCCGTCGCCGAATAGTCGAGGACGTCCCGCGCAGTGTCTTCTTCGAACTGGTCGTCGATGAACCCGCCGATGGTGTCGTTGCCGAGGCTGCCGACGATGGTGTCGTCACCGGCGCCGCCGAACTGGCTGTCGCTGGAATCGCTGCCGATCAGCGTGTCGTCGCCGCCCTGGCCTTCGGAGAAGGCGCCGCCGAGGCCGCTGATCAGGATGTCGTTGCCGGCACCGCCGCGCAGATCGTCAAAACCACCGCCACCGTCGAGAGTGTCGTCGCCGCCGCGGCCGAGCAGGATATTGACCCCGGCATCTCCGAGGAGTGTGTCATCGCCGCGCCCGCCGGCACCGTGCTCGATGTTAAGCAGCGTATCCGTGCCCTGCCCGAAACCGACAGCCTGCGTCGCCCCGCCCTGGATCGACAGGTCGAGGGTGATGCCGAGAGGGGCATCGCCGAAGTCGGCCATGTCGTTGACGCCGTCGCGGTCGTCCAGGGTGTCGTCGCCGCCGCCGCCGGTGAGGGTGTCGTTGCTGGCGGTGAGGAGGCCGGCGGCGAGTTCTCCGGTTGCCAGTTCAGCGAACTGGGGAAGGTCGTCCACAACGTCAAAGGCGGTGAGGTCCCGATTCACGACGACGTTGTCGACGATGATCCGGGTGGCAACCTCTCCATCGCTGACGTTGATCGCGCCGATGCCGATCTGGAGCGTTCCGGCCGTCGGCGCCGTGAACACCGACGTCAACCAGCCGGACGTGAAGGTGGTCAGCGGTGTGGAGTCGAAGGCCGGCGTAACATGCGTGACCGAGATGAGCTCGTAGGCGAAGTCGGCGCCGCCATCGTAGCTGGCGCTGAAGAAGGCGAAATCGTCAAAAGTATCGTCGGTCTCGTCGGTCTCGAAAAACCAATCGAAGGAAATCCGGTCGCCCGCGGCGACCGAGAACGTGTGGGTGATCGCAGAACCGACGTGCGCAGCGTGGCCTGAGATCGTGTCGAGCGTGCCGACGGGAATATCGAGAAAGGCCTCGATGGCGGCGTCGGTCGGGTTCCCGGCTAGGTCGCCGGCATCAACGTTGGCGGTCTCGGACCCGCCGACGCTCGGATGGGCGCCCGGTTCGATGCTGGCGATGCCGGTGCCGGTGAACGGCGTCAGCAGGCCGCTCTCGAAATCGGCGATGACGGTCGGCGTGGCGTCGCCGAGGAGCACGTCGTTGCCGCCACCGCCCAGCAGCGTGTCGTCACCGCCGCCGCCGATCAGGGTGTCGTCGTGCGCCCCGCCGATGGCGCCCTCGATGTCGGTGAGCGCGTCGGTCCCGAGGCCGCCGCCGACGGCCTGGGCCCAGCCATTCGGCAGGTCCAGGTCAACCCGCAGGCTGCCGCTGGCGTCGCCGAAGCCGGCGAGGTCGATGCCCTGGCCACCCTCGACGGTGTCGTCGCCCCCCCCGCCGGTGAGCGTGTCTCCGCCCCCGCCGCCCTCGAGCGTGTCGCCATCGGTGCCGCCGTCGAGGGTGTCGTTGCCGAAGCCGCCTTTCAGGGTGTCCGCGCCACCGAGACCGGAGATGGTGTCGTTGCCGTCCGAACCGATCAGCAGGTTGGCGTCGTCGTTCCCGGCGATCGTGTCGTTGTTGGCGGTGCCGATGGCGTTTTCGACCCCGACGATGAAGTCCGAAACCGGCCCGCCGCCCCCGGCCGCGGGGCCGGGAGCGGCGCGGAGGTCGATGAAGACCCCGTCCTCGGCGGCATCGACAGCGACGGTATCGGTGCCGTTGCCGCCGTCGAGGGTGTCGATGCCGGCGCCGCCGAACAGCGTATCGTTGCCCTCGCCGCCCGAGATGGTGTCGTCGCCATTGCCGCCGTCGATGGGGTCGTCGCCGGCGCCGCCGATCAGGACATCGTCGCCGCCGCTGCCGATGATGGACGCGGCGCGATTGGCGTCGGCGTCGAACCGCTGCGTGTACATGTCGAGACCGGAGCCGTCGGACTCGGTCGACTCGAAGGCAATGACGAACTTCCCATCGGCCGCGGCGGCGATCGCCGGGTCGCCTTGCGCGAAAGCCGTGGTCGTATTGACCTGGAATTCCTTGCCGACGGCGGTGCCACTGGCATCGAACCGGCGACCGACGACGCCGTAGTTGTCGCCATCCTGTCCGAGCGATTGCCACGTAACGACGAATCCGCCGTCCGGCAGACCCACGACCTTGGAGGCAAACTGGGAACTCGAGAAAAACTCGTTGACCTGGAACTCGCCGCCGACGGCCGAGCCGTCTACATCGAACCGCTGCGCGAAAATCCCAAAGCCATCACCGTCCTGCCCGCTCGCATCTTCCCACGTGACGACGAAACCGCCATCGGCGAGCGCCGCGATATTGGGACTTCGCTGGTTACCGCTCGTTTGCGTGTTGATCCGGAACTCGTTCCGGACGATGGTGCCGTCTGCGGCGTAGACCTTTCCGTACACTCCGTCGAGGCTGCCATCCTGTCCACTGGACCGCCAGGCGATGACGAACCGACCGCCGTTCAGACCTTCCACCGCGGGGTTTAGCTGCGTGCCGGCGGTGAAGTTGTTGGCCTGGAACTCGGGTCCCGCGCGCTGGCCGTCGGCGGTGAACCGCTGTCCGAAAACGCCCCAGCCGTTGCCGTCCTGAAGGAAGGACCCCCAAGTGGCAACGAACCCGCCATCGGCGAGGGCGCTCACTGCGGGGGTGACTTGGCTATTGGCCGTCGTCAGGTTGATGCGGAACTCGCCGCCGACGGTCTGGCCGGCGGCGTCGAAGCGCTGCGCGTAGACGCCGTCCCCGCTGCCGTCCTGCCCAACGGACTGCCAGGCGACGACCACCGAGCCGTCTTCCAGGGTCGTCGCGTCGGGGACGGTCTGGTCGTTTGAGGTGGTGCTGTTGACCCGGAAGCGGCTGCCGAGCGGGGTGCCGAAGGCGTCGAACCGATGGGCAACGACGGCCTTGCCGCTGAAGTCGACGTTCGGCGTGTCCCAGAACACCAGATAGCCGCCGTCGCCGTAGTATGCGACGGCCGGGTTGAACTGATCGGCCAGATCGGTGAAGCTGGGCTCCGTTTCCTGGGCAACGTCGATCGTCACATCGACGTCGTTGAAGCGGAGCGTTTCGACATCGATGAGGTCGTCGGTGCCGTCGTCACCGTTGATGGTGGGCTCCAGGTCGACGACGCGGAGACCCGCCTCAGTCGAGGTAACAGAGTAGTCGGCGAGGTTCCCCGAAAAGATCGCGACGTCATCGCCGCTGCCGCCGTCGAGGGTGTCATCGCCCTCGCCGCCGGTCAACGTGTCGTCGCCGGCAAGCCCGAGCAGGATGTCGTCGCCGCCCTGGCCGTCAAGGGTGTCGTCGCCGGGCGTCCCGGTGACGTGGTCGTCGCCCGCTCCCTGCTGGTTGAACGACAGGAAATAGGTGATCGTCGTGCTCTCGCCGGCGCCCAGGCTGCCGAGGCCGAAGACAATGTTCATGCCGCGATCAAGCTGGGTACCGTTGGGGTCGTTAGGAGAATCGAAGACTTCGGCCGCGTATGGGTCTGTCGCCGTCAGGCCTAAAGAGAGCACCGACGCCCGCGCGCGGGCGTCGTCCGTGACAATCTGGAACGGAACGCCGCTGGTCGGACCTTGAGAGCTGGCGATGGCGACGTCGTCGATACCCGTGGGGTTGGCAACGACGTCGTTGATCGTGTCGAACTGGCCGTGGGGGACGTTGTCCTGATCCGGGTCCAAATTGCGCATGTAGCGGACGTCGAACAGGCGCGACGCCGAGACGTTGGTCAACGTCACCTCGATGCGCATGTAGGTCGCGTTTTCGGTAAAGCTGGTCGTCGAGCTGATTTGCAGCGCGCCGGCCGTTGCAGCAGTGGTCGCAGCGAGAACGCGGGCGACGTCGTCCGACGTGTCGGTGGTCGTTCCGACGGTATTGCTGATATTCGTGGGAGTGCCGTTGATTGTCGTGCTATAGCCGACCGTCGTATTGTCCACATCCGCGCCCGGGACAACGACGTCGCCGATGGTCGGCGCGGCGCCCTGATCCCAGCTGTCGAGATCGGCGGCAAATCCGAATTCGCCGGTAACGGACTGGTGGAACCCGGACGGCGCGGTGCCTTGGCCGGCCTCGGCGATCGAATCGCCTTGGCGGTTGATCGCCGCCTCCAGGTAGAGGCCCTGGAGATAGAGCGTGTTGCCGTTGAACACGTGCTGGAACGGCATCGGCGTTCAGCTTCCCTGCCCGGTCCGACCCATGTCGTTCGACGGCGGCCGGTCCGTTACCCCTTCCCGAATGCTGCGCGAAGGATGCCGGCCATCTTCGTGTGACCTGCTCGGCTCACCGGACGCGACGCAACGGCGTTGTTGCGTCGCCACTCCATGCAAGAATCGAACCGCATTATGATTATCCAAATATTCCAAACGCTAACAACTCGCATTTTCATGTTTGGTCGGAGCGGCCTGTAAACTCGACCGTCATCCCCTGTGGTTTGTAACGCACGTTCTACGCGAAAAAACCGAATCGATCCGGGCAGGTTATGAATCATTTGTACAATTCAGTACGTTAGCCGTTGCTGGTCATGGTCGGCGGCAATCTTGCACCTGTAAGCTCCGCCGACACGGCGAGGCGCCGGACGCAATGGGTTCAGCCGGGCGCTAACGTAGGATAGGCTGCCGCGAACAGGGAGCTTCGGGTGTGAGCACCGGCGCCAACAACCGTCACCGTGCCATACGCATTGTCGCCGGCTTGGTTTTTGCGTTGGTCGTCGCCTCGGGCGACGGCGCTCGGGCCGCCGGCGAAACCTTCGGCCGCGCCCTGACGGCCGGCACCGAAGCCTTCGATGCCGGCAGAGTCGCCGAAGCGGTCGACCATTGGACGCGAGCCGTCGAGGCGGCCCAGGACGAGGGCAACGACACCGGCCTCGTCGAGGCCCTTCTCCGCCGCGCCGAGGCATTGCGGTCGCTCGGCCACCTGTTCCGCGCCGCTGACGATCTCGAAGCCTGCCGCAGCGTTGCATCGCAGATCGGCGACTCGACAAGCCTCGCCCTGGCGAGCGGAACACTTGGAGCCGTCTATCTTTCCGCCGGCCGCATCGACGAGGCCGAGCCGTTGCTCCGCGAAGGCGGTGACGCGCTTGCACGACACCGACAGGCGGCCGCGGCCGCAGCGACCCTTCACAATCTCGGCCTCGCGGCGATTGCGCGTCAGGACTACGACGCTGCCCGCGGCTGGCTGGTGCGCAGCCGCGGTCTTGCCCAAGACTCGGACGAACCGGCGATCGCCGCCACGGCGGCGATCAGCGCTGCCCGGCTGGCCCTGACGACAGGCAACCTTGATCAGGTTGAAGGCCACTTGGCCGGTGTCGACGCGTCGATCGCGACCCTGCCGGCTGGCGCCATGAAGGTCCGGCTGCTGTTGGCGCGGGCGGTCACGCTGCTGCGCCTGCAGGAGACCGAGGGGCATACGGTGCCGGCGCGCGTCGCCGCGATCTACAAAGACCTGAGGACCGCTGCCGACCTTGCAGGCACGGCACGGGATTCGCGAGGTTTGAGCTATGCGCTCGGCTACCTGGGCCGCCTTTACGAGTTCGAAGGCCGCGCCGAAGACGCCTTGCGCCTCACCCGCGAGGCGACCAACCATGCGCTCCGCGTCGCCGATCCGGCGGTGCTGTACCAGTAGCACTGGCAGACCGGTCGCCTGCTTGCCGGTCTCGGCCAGCGGGACGCCGCCGTTGAAGCCTATCGGCGTGCCGCCACGATCCTGACGACGATCCGCCCCGACGTGCTCGCCGCCTCGGATTCCATGGGCGTTTCGTTCCGATCGCTGATCGGGCCCGTCTATCAAGAGTACGCCGATCTGCTGTTGGCGCGGGCGAAGGGATCAGCCGACACCGACGCGGCACAAGCGGATCTTCGCGCCGCCCGAGGGATCATCGAAAGCCTGAAGGCGGTCGAGCTGGAAGACTATTTCAACGATGCGTGTGTCGCCGCGCTGCGCGCCAAAACCAGCGGCATCGACGTCGTCGAGCCAGGCACGGCGGCGCTCTATCCGATCCTGCTGCAGGATCGCACTGAACTGATCCTAACCATCGGCGGCACCCTCAAGCTGGTTACGGTTCCGGTCGGCGTCGAGCAGCTGACCGAACAGGTGCGCCTGTTTCGGGCGCGCCTCGAACGGCTGACGACGCGCCGGTATATCCGCCACGCCCGCGTCCTCTACGACTGGCTGATCCGGCCCATCGAGGCGGATCTGGAAGCGGCGGAGATTGCCAATGTGGTGTTCGTGCCCGATGGACCGCTGCGAACCATTCCGCTCGGCGCGCTGCACGATGGCAAGCGCTTCGTCGTCGAGAAGTTCGCCGTCTCGGTGACGCCGGGCCTGACGTTGCTGGAGCCCACTCCCCTCGAGAGGGAGCAGGTCAATTTGCTCATCGGTGGCTTGACCGTGGCCGTTCAGGGCTACCCGGCGCTGCCGTTCGTCGACCGAGAGATCACCGAGATCGGCGAAACCTTTCCGACAAGAGTGCTCAAGAATGCGGAGTTCCTGGCCGAGAGTGTCCGCGACGAACTTGCCCGCCAACCGTACAGCGTCGTTCACATCGCCTCGCACGGCGAGTTCGGCAGCGCCGCCAAGGACAGCTACCTGCTGACCTACGACGGCAAGATGACCCTCGACCGGCTTGAGAGCTTCGTCAAACTCAGCCGCTTCCGCGAAGAGCCCCTGGAGCTTCTGACCCTGAGCGCATGCCGCACCGCGGCAGGCGACGACCGGGCCGCCCTTGGTCTCGCCGGGATCGCCATCAAGTCGGGGGCACGGAGCGCGTTGGCCAGCCTGTGGTTCATCAGCGACGAGGCATCGTCGCGTTTGGTCGCCGAGTTCTACCGCCAATTTCGCGTCGACGGGACGACCAAGACCGAAGCCCTGCGCCAGGCACAACTCAGCATGCTCAGCGACCGACGCTTCCGCCACGCCGGCTACTGGTCGCCGTTCCTGCTCATCGGCAACTGGCTCTGATGGCGATGCGGGGTGTCATCGATCAGAAATGGCGCCCGGTTTTTGCCGGCGCTTTGATTGCCCATGCGGTGTTCGTCGCACTGGCGATCGCCATGGCCTTGGGGTTCTTCCAGAGGCTCGAATTGCTCGCCTATGACTTGGGTGTCCGACTGCGCGCGGACGTGAACGCCAAGGACGATCGCATCGCGCTGGTGCTGATCACCGAAAAGGATCTTGCCCGATTCGGCTGGCCCCTCTCGGACGGCATCCTCGCCGAGGCCTTGGGCCGCATCCGCGCCAACGGCGCCGAAGCGGTGGTCATGGACCTGTTCCGCGACCTGCCTGTTGGCGAGGGCCGCGAGCGCCTCGATGAACTGCTGGCCAATGATCGGGGAATCATCTGGGGCTATCAGTTCGGCGGCGGAGACTCGGACATGATCCCGCCGCCGGCAGTCCTGGTCGGCACCGACCAGGCGGCCTTCAATGATGTTGTTCTGGACGAAGACGGCCCCGTTCGCCGGGCGCTGTTGTTTCTCGACGATGGCGAAACTGTCGGCACAAGCATGGGCTTGATGGTGGCCCTGCGGCACCTCGAGACCGAGGGCATCGAGCCGGCAGCCGACGACGAGAACCCCCAGTTCATGCGCTTGGGGCGGTCGACCTTCGTTCCCGTGGACGAGGACTTTGGCGGCTACGTCGGCCTCGATGCCGCCGGCTACCAATACATCCTCGATTTTGCCGATGGTCCAGCGCCGTTCGAGACCCATGTTTTCGGCGACCTGATGGACGGAGAAGTCGGGACAGCGGAGCTCCGTGGCAAGCTTGTTTTTGTCGGCACGGCGTCCCAGAGCGTCAAAGACCACTTCGAGACGCCGTTCAGTTCGGGCGGGGCCTTCGATCAGACATACGGTGTCATCCTTCACGCCCACATGGCCGATCAGATCCTCCGTCGCGCCGTTGATGGGGCTCCCTCCCTGGAAGCGCTCGACGATGTCGCAGAGCATGCCTGGGTCTGGGTGTGGTGCGTATTGGGTGCAATGGCGGGCGTCCTCGTGCGCGCGCCGATCCTGCTGACGACCGTGATCGCCGTCGGTGCGGTGTTGCTCAGCGGGCTGTGGTACGGCGCCTTCACGTACTACCTTTGGATTCCCGTCGTCCCGCCGATGATCGGGTGGGCTGGGGGCGTCGGTCTGTGGACCGCCTATGTTTCGCAGCACGAACGCCTCCAACGGGCGGTGATGATGCGCCTGTTCTCGAGCCATGTTTCGTCCGAGGTCGCCAAGGAGGTCTGGCGCAATCGCGATGCGTTTCTCCACCAAGGCCGGCCGCGGCCATTGCGTTTGACGGCGACCGTGCTGTTTTCCGACATCGACAGTTTCACGACCGTTTCGGAAGGCATGCCGCCCGACGAATTGATGGACTGGCTCAACGCCTACATGGAGGAGATGGCTCGTCTGGTTTCGATCCACGGCGGCATCGTTGACAAATTCATCGGTGATGCGGTGATGGCGGTGTTCGGCGCACCGTTGCCGCGGGACAGCGATGAGGCGATCTCCGAGGACGCGGAGAACGCCGTGCGCTGCGCCCTGGCGATGGGGGAAGTGCTTCAAAACCTCAACAGCGCGAGGACAGTCGGGCCGGAGATGCGCATCGCCATCGGCATTCATACCGGTGATCTGGTGGCCGGCAGCCTGGGAAGTTCCGACCGCATGGAGTACACTGTCATCGGCGACACGGTGAACACGGCGGCGCGACTGGAAGCGGCGGCAAAGAACCTTCAGCGAGGCGAGGGGCAGTTGCGGGATTGCCGCATCGTGGTCGGCGAGTCGACGTGGGGTCGGCTCAAAGACGGTTTCCAAGGCGAACCTATCGGAGCCCTATCGCTGAAGGGAAAAGCGGAGGAGATCAAGGCCTTCCGGCTTTTGGGATGACGATGATCGGGCCAAAGATACTTCGACACGAACTCAGCCGATGGACACTGCTGCTGGCGGTCTTTCTTGCTGCCGGCGCAACGCCGCCAAGCCGCGCGATCGCTGGCGAATTGACCGAGACTGCGGTTGCTTCGACGATCCAGATTGCTCAGGCCAAACCGAAAAAGTTCGCCTATCGGCCACCCATGCGCAGCGCGCCGGCGCGCCGAATGGCCGGGAGCACGCGCGGCGCTGGAGGCGTCGATGCGACCCTCAACGTCCTCGCGCCCGACCACGTCGGCCTGACGGCGTCGGCCGGGCCGAGCCTGTACTGGTATCTGTCGGAACCGGTCGCCGTGCGGGTGGAGGTCGCGGTGATCAGCGAGGACGCGATCGATCCACTCCTGGAAGTGGCGTTTGACGCTGGGACCGCCGGAATCAACCGGGTTTCGCTGGCGGACCACGGCATCGAGATTGCCGAAGACGCCGAGATCGAATGGTCGGTGGCCATCGTCGTCGATCCCGCTCAGCGGTCGAAGGATATCTTCACCACGGGGGCGTTGAAGCGCGTCGCCGCCGAATCCGCCCTGACCGAGAAGCTGGCCAGCGCATCGGGCTCTACGCCGAACACGGCTTGTGGTACGACGCCATAGAGGCGGTTTCCAAGCTCATCGATGCAGCCCCCGGCGACGCGCGCTGGCGAGAGCTACGGGCCGACTTCCTTGATCAGGTCGGTCTCGCCGAAGCCGCGGCGTTCGACCGAAATCAGGCCCAATAACGCTGACCCTCAGCCATTCCCCCGCAGAAATCCGACGGTGATACGGAAGTACACGCCGTAGTCCTGCAATCCGTGGTTCGATTCGTTCTCACGGGATGACGGACTTCGTGCCAACGACCTCATCCGCGCTATCATCGGCGCGTCGGACCACGGCGCCCGGGTCTCCGTCTACGACTGAGCAACTCCGCGGCCAAGCAGGAACCACGTCAATGGCTTCGCATATCCCAAATATCATCAACGGTCGGCTCGTCGCCTCCACCAGCGGCCGCACGGCGCCCATCTACAACCCGGCGACTGGAGAGCAAACCGCCTCGGTCGGTCTTTCGTCGGCATCCGAGGTTGCCGAGGCCATCGCGGCCGCAAAGGCTGCCCTGCCGGCCTGGGCCGACGCGCCGCCGTTGACGCGCGCCCGTTTGATGATGAATTTCAAGGTGCTGCTCGACGAGAATAAAGGCGAGATCGCGCGAATCGTCGGCGCCGAGCACGGCAAGGTTCTTGACGACGCCATGGGCGAGGTCATGCGCGCCATCGAAAACGTCGAATACGCCTGCGGCATCCCGGAGCTGCTGAAGGGCGAATATCCGCGCAACGTGGGACCGCAGATTGACCTCTACACCATGCGCCAGCCCATCGGCGTCTGCGCAGGCGTCACGCCGTTCAACTTTCCGGCCATGGTGCCCATGTGGATGTATCCCAACGCCATCGCCTGCGGGAACACCTTCGTGCTCAAGCCGTCGGAACGGGACCCGTCGGCCTCCATGTTCATCTACGAGCTGTTCCGCAAGGCCGGTTTTCCCGACGGCGTGCTCAACGTCGTGCACGGCGACAAGGAGGCGGTTGACTGCCTGCTCACCCATCCCGACGTCGTCGCCGTCAGCTTCGTCGGCTCGACACCGGTGACCGAGTACATCTATTCGACCGGCGCGGCGCACGGCAAAAAGGTCCAGGCTCTGGGCGGGGCGAAGAACCACATGGTCGTCATGCCTGACGCCGACATGGATGCCGCCGTCGACGCCTTGATGGGCGCCGCCTATGGCTCGGCCGGCGAACGCTGCATGGCGGTGTCCGTCGCCGTTCCGGTGGGCGAAGAGACGGCGGACACCTTGATTTCCCGCCTTGCCCCACGCGTCGAATCCCTGAAGATCGGTCCGTATACCGATCCCGCCGCCGAGATGGGCCCACTGGTCACCCAGGCCCACTACGAGAAGGTCAAAAGCTACATCGACATCGGCGTCGAAGAGGGGGCGGAGCTTGTCGTCGACGGCCGCGGCTTCACCCTCCAAGGCTACGAAAACGGCTTCTTCCTGGGCGGTTCCCTATTCGACCGGGTAACGCCAGGCATGAGGCTCTACACGGACGAGATCTTCGGGCCGGTGCTGAGCACCGTTCGAGCCGCAGATTTCGATTCCGCCGTCGACCTGATCCACGGGCACGAGTACGCCAACGGTGTCGCCATCTTCACCCAAGACGGGGATTCGGCGCGCGAATTCGCCGACCGCATCGAAGTCGGAATGGTCGGCGTCAACGTACCGATCCCGGTGCCCGTGGCTTACCACAGCTTCGGCGGCTGGAAGCAATCGCTCTTTGGCGGCAATGCCATCTATGGGCCGGATGGCATCCACTTCTATACGCGCTTGAAAACGGTCACCGAGCGCTGGCCGACGAGCATCCGCCGCGGCGCCCGATTTCACTTTGGTGGCACGGGGGACCACTGACCGTCGGCCCTGCCGGGCGGTCGCCTCCCACCACCACTCCGCGGTGAAAATCACAATTAGCGGCGGCCGGGCGGCTGGAGGTCCTGTCGCCCAGGTTTGAGAACCGGGAGCCGGCGATCGCCGACCTCGGCGCCGACGACACGGGCTATGGCTGGGAGCTATTCGTCAACCTCAGGCCGCTCGTCGGCAACACTGTGAACGGTGCGCATTTTCTCGCTGGACCAGATACCCGATGAAGCTAAATTGGCGACTCGCCGATCCGTTCGCTCGGGCGGGCCACGATCCTGAGGACACGAAGATGAATTCAACCCAAGACAAGAGCGCCCGGATCCGCACCTTCTGCTCGACCGCCGCGGTGGTGCCGGTGCTTGTGGTGAACGATCCGGCATCGGCGCGGCCCTTGGCGGACGCCCTGGTCGCCGGCGGGTTGCCGATCCTCGAAGTGACGCTGCGGACCGAGGCGGCTTTGGAGTGCATTCGGGAGATGGCGCAGGGTGACGGCGTTGTCGGGGCCGGCACCGTGATGACGCCGCGGGACGTCGAGGCCGCCGTGGCGGCTGGAGCCCGGTTCGCCGTATCGCCAGGCGCGACGGACACGCTCCTGGACGCGGCCGAGGACGCCGGTTTGCCGCTGCTGCCCGGCGCCGCCACGGCCAGCGAGGTCATGCGCCTGAGGGAACGGGGCTATTCGATGCAGAAGTTCTTTCCCGCCGAAGCCTCCGGCGGCGTGACGGCTCTGAAGAATCTCGCCGGCCCCCTGCCGCAAGTGTCGTTCTGTCCGACCGGGGGGGTCTCGACGGCAAACGCCAAGGACTATCTGTCACTGCCCAACGTGGTCTGTGTCGGCGGATCGTGGGTGGCGCCGGCCGACGCGATCGCCGCAGGCGACTGGACGCGCATCGAGACGCTGGCCCTCGAGGGAGCGGCGCTCGCCACGGCGTAGCGCCCGGACGCCCGCACCGTCACTAACAACTCATCGTTCCGAGGAAGGCACGCGACGGCTGTCGGTCCCATTTCCGGGACCGGGACCGGCGACGCGTGCAGTGACTTCTACGCGGCCGCCGCTTTGCTGAGACCGCGCCGGCCGTGATGCCGGTGATGATCTATTTCGTCACAACGAAGGTGAAGATGATCGGCGGGATTGCCCGCAGCATGCCGGTCGCCATGATCACCCTATCGATGTCGTATTCGGTGAGCGCGGGAGGCCAGCGTAGCGATCGCGGCCAATGACTTTCAATGCGTACGAATGTGGCGACAGATTGCCGGATCTGACTTCGAATTGGCCACTTCGCCGGGATGTCTTCGCCCGCGCGCACCGATACCTTGGTGCAAAACCCAATGTGGAGTGCAATCCATGCGCGGTGCCGACGTCCTCGTCAGGATGCTGACCGAGTACGACGTCAATGTCATCTTTGGCGTTCCCGGCGACACCAATGTTCCCGTGTACGGGGCCCTCGAGGATGCTTCCGATCGCATCCGTCATGTCATGGCACGTGACGAGCGTTCGGCCGGATTCATGGCCGACGCCTACGCGCGGGTCTGCAACAAGTCTGGCGTGTTCGAGTGCCCGAGCGGCGCCGGCGCCATGTACTCGTTGCCGGGCGTCGCGGAGGCCAACGCTTCGTCCGCGCCCGTTATCCTGTTCACCAGCGACACGCCGCTGCCCGGCGAGGGGCGCGGCGTCATCACCGAACTCGACTGCGCCAAGCTGTTCGAGCCGGTGACCAAGGCCTCCATCCTGGTCAAGGCCCCGGAAAAACTCCCGGAAGTTGTCCGCCGGGCGTTCCGCATCGCCACCACCGGACGGCTGCGGCGCGGTCCACGTGGATGAAGAAGACCGGCCACGATCCGCTGATGCTGGTCGACACCGGCGCACGGTTCTGAGACGCCCCGATCGCCGATCCCTCACCCTCCGCCGGCTTTACGGCACTTCGGCGGACAGATCGACTGCCACTTGAACCATTGGCGGCAAAATGGCAGATAAAGTGACGATCTGTCGGAAGCGGAGGCCGCCATGGGGGCCGGGTATAAGGACGATATCGACCGGCGCCTGATTGCCCTGCTGCAGGCGAACGCGCGCGAGTCCACAACATCGCTGGCCAAGCACCTGGACGCCTCGAAAAACCTCGCTGATTTGTCGCTGATCTGATTCAATCACTGCTGATGATCACGGGAGGCGACGATGATCCACGAGCCTGGATTTTTTGACCTTGATTACCGTTACGAG
>Ga0056109_1000011_pt1 | contig 94619 bp, 89 predicted proteins | sample WorMetG1BERMUDA2_FD_80077 | JGI IMG/M metagenome (GOLD analysis project Ga0056109, IMG submission 80077) | Marine gutless worms symbiont microbial communities from Max Planck institute for Marine Microbiology, Germany - Inanidrilus... ...
CCTCCAGCACTACCTTGAATTTGAACTCAGACATTCTTCTGCTCCTTGTGGCTATCTTGACCCTCCTTCTGGATAGGATAATCAAACTGAACTATTTGTCCGGATATCGGGGACCATTATAGACGCAGATACAAGTGAAGAGCGCGATCCGCGCGCCCGGCCGCGCGGATGCGCCAAAAAAAACAGACACAATTGGATCAGCACTCTATTAATAAAGGAGTTGAAGAAAGTCAGCTTCAGAGAATTCTATCTCTGATTTCTTTCGGGGTGAGCGGGGTCCAGCGGCCTTCTGTGAGTTTGAGGCCATAGGGGCCGGCAAGCAGAGTGGCGAGACCCTGCTGCAGGTTGCTTGCCACTTTTTTAAGATGGTCAGGGAAGAGAGGGGAGGTGATCCTCCTCGGTTGCATTCTGCTGGCCATCAGCATCTCCACAACCATCTTTGCCGCTATGAACCGTCGGTATTTGTTCACCTTACAGATCAATTTGTCGTCCATCATACCCAGAACTTCCCAGGTCACCTGTTCTGACTGTGTGTAACAGCCACGATCTTTCTCCTGAACAGTGAGCCGGGCAGGAAGATCACGGATAATTCTCTCCAGATTATGGACCAGCCACTCCAGATTGAACAGGCCTCCCGCTGCATTGAACAGGATTGGCGTGTTCTTCAATTCATACTCCGCCACCTCTTCCGGAGAAATCGCCAGACTGATATCCCCGCAGTTGAGTCGTCCATTTTCATCTTCAACCAGAATACCGCCTTTGATGTCTGCTTCTGTTTTGAGGGAGAATTCGAAGCATCCCTGTTTGCCGGTGAGCGCGAGAACCGCAAGGGCCCTGTCATTGACCAGCAGGCCGGAGTTGTCGATGTTGCCCATGCAGACAAAACGGATTCCTGCATCATACAGGTTTCGGTAGATGTCCCTCAGAACATAGAAGCTGTGACCGTGTCCACCTGGCATCGGCAAAGGGCAATCCTTTTTTCCCCAGGCCTGGTCAAAGATGGTGTACGGTTTTTCCACACTCATCGCCGCCAGGAGCGGTTGTTGTGCAGAAAGGATGGAAGCCGGATCCCACCCTGTCTCTTCACACAGAGCGGCAAGGAGTTCGGAATCCGGATAGCTTCTATAAACGGACCGCAGCTGATCATGGGTCAGATGTGAGGTCATCTCAAACATCGGGTAAAGGGGGATATTGTCCCGGATCCCGGTTGCTTCTGCCCAGATGGCCTTGCGGATGAGGAGGGCTCTGGACTTGAGGGCCATGAACTCGAACCCGGCTGTTCCGTCCGGGTTCCAGTAGGCCGGTGTACAGCCCTTAGGTTGACCCATGCAAAGAGCTTCGCATTGCGGCAGGATATCAGCGTATATGTTCAACAGGGCCGGGTACGCTTCAGCAATTCGGGTGCGGTCCAGATAGCTGCTTGCAGATCCACCGTTAAGTGCCCCGAAGGCTGTAATCGGCGCAAGCAGAAGGCCTATCCGGCCAAGCGCTTCACTCTGCAGGCTGATGCTGGCTCTGTCCCTGCTGACCGTGCCCATTGTTTCAAGATCAGGAGAAAAGGGAAGGTTGAAGCTGCTGATCCGCTGTCTGGCCTCTTCAAGAGATACAGTGAGTGTATAGTTATCAGGATCAAAGAGCCGGCTATCATCGGCCTGAGGGAGATTCTTTGCCCGAATAGGGGGGATGGAATCAAAATCGCCTCTGTTTGCTCTTCTGATCCGCTCCAGGGCGAGAGGGATGTCAATTCCGGCACTATGCATCGCATCATAGAGGGCCACGGTGAGGCCGAGGTCTCTGTTCTCCTGGATGAGCGTGTCTCTATTTAACATATCCCGGACGTCCCTGAAAATTTGGAAAAGATGAGAGATAAATTTCCTGCTTTTTTACCTTTAAATCAAGAGGCGGATAAAGGGACAGAGGGCCGAGCAGGGCCCTCAAAACGCAGATCCGCAGCTACAGCAACCTGAACGCGATTCATCAACCGGACCAGACGCCTCACCTTCACCTCAGCCACCAGGGACCTCCGGATAAAAATACCGCTCACCACTATACGCCGTAACAGCCCAACCCCCTTCAACCGGCTCCGGAACGCCGCCCGGATCAAGGGAGATCTTTCCGCCACCCCCGGGAATATCAAGCATCAACCGGGGCAGAGCCATGCCACTGAGGTGACGCTGCAACTCTTTGTAAATAGAAACAACACGGACCAGAGGAAGCCGGAAATGAGCGGTCCCCTGCGTCAGATCCATGATATGCAGATAATAGGGCCGAACACGCATCCGGAGCAATCCTCGAAAAAGCCGCTCCAGCAGCTCAACATCATCATTCACTCCAGCCAGCAAAACGGTCTGGCTGGAGAGGGGGAGACCGACTTCCGCTAACAGAGCTGCGGCATCTCCCGCCTCCGGTGTCAACTCAGCGGAGTGATTAAAATGCGTGTTTATATAAAGAGAACGATACCTGCCAAGCTTCTGTGCCAGTTCAGGCGTAACGAGTCCTGGCGCCGTACAGAGCGCTCTGGTCCCGATCCGCACCAGATCCAATCGATCGATCGCAAACAGCCGGTCAAGCAGCGGCAGCAGCTCCGGCTCAGGCAGCATCAGAGGATCACCCCCGGAAAGCAATACATCCCGGATACTCCGGGTCCTGCTGATGTACTGCAGACCAGCCTCACGATCCAGGAGCAACTGCTCCCTGCTGCGAGCCTGCCCTATACGACGTTTTCGGGTGCAGAACCGGCAGTACACGGGACAGATATCTGAAACAAGAAAGAGCACCCTATCCGGATAGCGATGCACAACCCCCGGGATTGGGGAAAAGCCCTCTTCCTCAAGAGGATCTTCCCTCAATCCGGCATGCTCCAGCTCAGCCGAATCCGGCACAGCCTGCTTCCAGAGGGGATCGCCGCATTCCTGGATAAGCTCAGCGTAATACGGGGTGATCCGCTCAGGATACATAGCCGTGATCCGATCAATTTCAAAAAGCAATGCCCCTGGAAAACGATTGATAAGCTTCTTCAGACCGGTACTGACCGTTTTACGCTGTAGTTCCATCCCCATCCGGTAAAAATACAGCCCACCACAACTGCTGAACAGCAAAACCAGTTCCATCTGGATTGGAGTACAGCCCGGAAGTCCGGCACGAGGGACAGAGCTCGACCTTTATCCACACCCCCGGCTCTTCCCTGCAGCCGCTCACGCTACATCGCAATCCTCCGTACCGGCAGGCGCAATGCTATACTGTCTCTGCGCAAGCCAGGGCGGCATACAGGCCGAGCGCGAGTCACCAGAGGCGAAGCCACCGCATACCATACAACGCCTGACCCGGACCCTCACCTAGCTCACGTACAGGCGCATGTTGACTCCACTCCATGGTTCCGCTACTTTTTTTAGACCCGATCTCAGGAGCCATCATGCGACTCTTCTCCAGACTACTCCGGCGCCACCGAATGAAGAAACACTGCCTTCACTACGAAGAATACTCTCTGCTATACATGATCCATGAAAAAAAAGGCGGGCTCAAGGAAGCGGTCAAAACCGTCACAACAGCCCGCAAAGATCGACCACTGATCACCTCTACTCTGAAAGGGTATACACTCCAGCTGCTACTGCAGCTCACCAAACGCGGTTTTCTGGAGAAAAAAGGGAACCAGTGGGCCGCAACGCCGGAAGCGGATGTACTTATTGCGGACATCGGCAAACCGGAAGGCAGCCTTCTCAGAAGATACTGTACCCCTGCCCGCTGCTCATCCATCTCCGTCAGCGTGAAGCTCTCGGTGCTGCTGCTTTGCCTGATTGGTTATCTCACAGGCGGCTCATTTTCTCTGCTCGCAGCTGCTGTGATTCTGCTGCTGGATACTTCTATCACTCTCCACCCGCTTTATGTGTCTGAGAAGAGCGACAGGAGCCGATGGAGCACTAAATTGCTCCTTGCCTTCCTGAGTGCAGCGCTCCTGGGCCTCACAATTCCGGGGATGATCACACCACTGCCCCTGTCTCGAAACTGGATATCTCTGGGGTTCCTGCTCTTTGTCTCTATCCTGACTCTGGCCATCACCCAGTTCCAGCTTGTAGCTCCTTCTAAGAAAAAGAAAAAGTTTCGTTTCGCATATTATATCTTCGTGGCGGGAATGATGTTCGCTCTGCTGGTGAGAGGGACCATTTCCCCCCTGCCGGTCCCTGACAGCGGTCTGACGTTCACTGTTTCACTGCTCACCAGCTCACTCTTCTTTCTTCTCTTTCTTTATCAAAAGATGACAGGGCGCGCTTTCACCGCTTTCTCGTTGATCTATCTCAGCCAGAGCAGCCTCCGCTTCATTATCATCCTGCTTATCACTGCAGCTGCAGCACTCCTCTCGTATTCGGGCATTTACCACCTGGATTATCTTAGCCTCGTGGCAACAGGCGTTGTACTGTACTCAAGCATTTTTCGCATTCTGAATATTGCTGAATCCAGAAATAATCGCAGAAACCCCATTGAACTCTGGCTTGAAGGACAGGCCAAATCCGCCAGAAAGCATTTTTTCTTCATCTGGGTACATAATCTGCTTAAAGAGCAGCCTGCTGCAAAGAGCGAAATCCTTGCTGAACACGCCCGTAACTACGAAAGAAAGAAGGCGGGTCTGCATAAAAATGTTCACGTTTTTCTGGACAGGGACGGCTTCTTAGCAGAGCATCTGGACCTTTACCTCAGTAATCTGCTTTTTGACAGGAAGATCATTATCGAAAAGGACCGTTTCACAGTTCCCGTTGATAAAAAAAGGAACTAACAGCCCCGCTTCCGACACATATGGGCATGGAAAAACAGGCCGCCCCAGGCGATTCCTGGCCCGCATCGGAGCAACAACCGCGGGAACGGCTGCTCCGACTGGGAGCAGACCGTCTCTCTGACCGGGAACTGCTCACAATCATTATCGCAAGCGGCAATGCTGCCATGAGCGCAGCGGATATTGCGGAAAAAATCCTGAAATACTGTCGCGGCCAGCTGCGCAATTTGCTCAAAATGCACCCCTCTTTACCTCAAGACGTCAAAGGATTCGGGAAGGCAAAATACTGCACCCTGGCTGCGGCGCTGGAACTCGGAAGACGGGTCACTCTCAGGGAGGAGAATTTCGGAAGAAATATCCAGAGTGCTGCACAGGCCTGGAAACAGCTGCGCGAATTTATCCCTGCTGACGGCTGTGAATCAATCCTCGCCCTGCTTCTTGATAATAGGAACCGCATCCTTTCACACATGGACATTTCGGGAAGAAGACATCCTTCCGGAACAGAGCTTGATCTGCGAAAACTCCTCTCCGGAGTCCTGCACCGGAACGCTTCCGGAGTGATACTGGCTCACAACCACCCATCAGGGTTAGCGAAAGCCAGCAGAGAGGATGTCAGGATGAGCCGGGAATTAGCCATCTTACTCGCCGGCATTGGCACGGAGCTCCTGGACCATATCATAATTACAACAGAAGGGTACAGTCAGGTGGAATGGAACGTCTGAAGCAGAAGCAGGCAGCTACAGACCAGCCGCAAAATGAGACATTTCTATCAAAAAAAATTTTTGGAAATTGTATAGAAATTCTGTCAGAAATACTTGACTCTCTTCCCGCCTGCCTGTATATTGAGGAAACTTACGCCCCTGTATATGTGGCAAAACTGCTGATCTACCATTAAAGAAATATGATCGACCCTCCAGCAGCCGGCCTGCATACGGAAAGAAGGCCACAATCTTCAAATAAGGAGAGATAGATGGAAAAAGAATACCGGTTTGTTGCCAGAGTTGAAAAGGATTCGGAAAGCGGTGCTTATATCGGTTATATACCAGGCATCCCCGGCGCTAAAAGCTACCATACATATGGAGCAAATCTGGATGAAATTCTGATACACCTGGAAGAGGTGCTTAAACTCTGCCTTGCCGAAATGAGTGAGGAAGATCGCAAAAACATTCCGGAATTCGCCGGGAGCCTATTGATAAAGGTGAGCCTGTGAAGAAGTAATAACAAAAACGCAACAGCCTTTCCTGACCCCTTTACAGTCTCCTGCTCCCATACTATTTTTTATATGGAAAACTGAAAAATCGGTTATGGCAGGCAAAGGGCAATGGTATCACAAGCACCCCTTCATAAATAGCCATCACATTCGGGAGAAAAAATGCTTATCCGCATGCTCAGAAACTTTTTCTGGAACACCTGGGACAATCTGATTCGCATACTCGGCCTCTCTGCAATCGGAACCCTGTTGAATGCGCCTCTCATCGTCAGTGTCGTTGTCCTCTGGGGAGCCGCCAAACTCCCCCCCCACAAAATAAATCCCCCTGTGATCACCAAATCAGAAAAGACGCTCTTCAAAAAGGGGTCCCCTGAACTGGTAATCAAAGAGCAATATGTGACGCTGCTGGTCAACACAGCCAGAGACACAACCCTGACATACGCGGTCTCCACCAATGGCGCTCCCATTGACGCGAAAAAAATCGCCATTGGCCAGGGCGGCACCCATGGTACCGGGAAAATCAACCTTAAGGCCGGAGAGAAAAAGGCCATCCCCCTCTTCTCCAGCTACAAGGCGGAGCACAGGTGGACGATCCAGTTCGCAACCGGAAAAGGGAAGCCCGCAGCACGCATCACCATACCGGCCTTCACTGGCGAAGACGCCTTCAGTTTTCTGGGACGGATCCTCGTCTTTCTGCTCCTCAGTCTCTCTTTCCCCTCCATGGCGGTCCTCTACCACTGCGCCAGACGACTTATTGAAGGGACAGAGAATGGCTTTTTCCGGGAACTCTGGACCGGCCTGAAAAAGATGTTCCTCCCGGGGACAAAGCTCTTCTTAATCAATGCTCTGGTCTACGTCATCTTCTACGTTGCATTCGGCTTTTATATGTTCAATCTGGAAAAAATAATCGGGACAGACATCCCTCCCCTGAGATGGGTGGCAATCGGAATTACCGGCTGGCTGTCCACCTTCTACACCATGCTGCAGTTTTACCTGCTGCCGCTGCTGGCGCATAACCCTGAGGAAAAACTCCTGCTGGTGTTTAAAAAGGCGAGCCTGCTTGTGGTGGACAATGTACTGATGACCTTCTCTGTGTTCCTCTTCACCTTTGTGCTCTTTGCGCTCTCTTTCTTCTCACTGGCGATCATCACGGTCCTGCTCCCGGGGCTGATAGCGATGCTGCACATGACCAACTTCTACATTCTACTCAGACAATACGAACCGCCCGAAGAGGATGACCATGTGGAAAAAGATGATTCTGCGGAAAAGACAACCCGCAGCTGGCGGACGATTTTCCGCCCCTGGGAAGATTAAAGCTTCTTAAAGGCGCTGTCTATCTCATCGCCTTTGGCAAAGAGCACAGGGATCTGCGACTCTCTGAGCATCCGGGTGTACTCTGAGGTGAGCAGGTCCCGTGACCCGGAACCGCTTTTCACACCCCGTTTACGCCCGCCTACGACAATAAGATCTGCCTTTTTTTCCAGAGCATATTCCAGGATTTTTCCATAGATGGAGCCGCGCTCCAGAACCGCCTCCACCTTCTGTTTTCTGGAATCCGCCAGCTCTTCCACGATATGCAGATACTTCCTTCCGTTTTCTTCAAGGCTGGCCTCATACTCCTTGCTCTCCTCATCAATAAAAATTCTGGAGAGGAGCAGCTCCTTTATAGTCGCGGTATCCACAACATAGAGCGCGGTCAATGCCGCACCCATCCGGCGCGCCAGCATAATGGCCAGTTTGCTTGCCCGGATAGCTTCATCGGACCCATCCACTGCCAGCAGTATCCGCTCAAAGAGTCCCTTCTTCATTCTTGCCCGGCCTCCTTTTCCCGCCGCTGCTGAATCAGTTTGTTGACAAAAAATGACTCCCGCTCGCGTTCTTCCAGCACATCTTCAATAAACTTCTCCATCGCCTCATTCTGAGGAATGACAATCTTATCCAGCGCGTTCACACGCCGCTGTATTTTCTTCACCTCCCGGGCCAAACGCCAGACAGAGCTCTTCACCCCTGCCAGCTCAGCGAGCGTTATGAGAAGATCCCGAAAAGCAGCGGCAAGCGCATCCAGACCGGGGCCTGCGTCAAACCCACCAAATGGGATGAAGCCTGTTCCGGCAAGATACTCCACATCAGGCAGCTTCAATCCCATCACAAAGAATTCCTTCACCTCCAGCCCGTAATCCGGAGCCACCTTCTTCCCCTTCTCCTGCATGGGGAGGAGGCCGCCTCTGGAAAGCGCCTTGAGATAGAGGGTGCGCAGGTTACGGGTCTTGATGGAGAATTCCTTCTCCAGAATCTTCACCCGGTTCACATAGTGCATCAGCTCCATGACCAGAAACTCCCGTTTCTGTTCCAGGAGATCATACCCCTCTCTGGCAAAATCCAGGGTCTTACGGACCTGAAGCAGGCTGCTCCTGGTAGGGGCGATCGCCATGGGCTACACTCCCTTCCTCAGATACTTCTCTATCTGCTCCCGCTTCACCCGAACCAGCTCCTCACGCGGCAGCACGGAGAGCGCCTGCCAGGAGAGATCCAGCGTCTGCTCAATAGAGCGGTCCTCATACTCATCCTGCGTGAGCACCTCATTTTCAAACGTCTCCCCAAACGCAAGGTATTTTTTATCCAGAGGAGAGAGCTCCTCCTCACCGATCACAGCGGAGAGAGAGCGCACATCCTTTACCCTGGAATATGCCGCAAAAAGCTGACTGGCGAGATTCGGATGGTCCTCCCGGGTCGACCCCTCTCCGATCCCGTCCTTCATCAGCCGGGAGAGAGAGGGTAAACCAGCAATCGGGGGATACACGGAACGGCCGGCCAACTCCCGATCCAGTACGATCTGCCCCTCAGTAATATATCCGGTCAGGTCAGGAACAGGATGGGATATATCGTCATTGGGCATGGTCAATATCGGTACCTGGGTTATCGAGCCATCAGACCCCTCCAGGCGGCCGGCCCGTTCGTACAGACTGGAGAGATCACTGTACAGATACCCTGGATACCCTTTTCGGGACGGGATCTCCCCCTTGGCGATCGCCACTTCGCGCAGCGCCTCACAATAGTTGGTCATGTCTGTCATGATCACCAGTACATGCATGTTCTCATCATAGGCCAGATGTTCGGCAAGGGTCAGCGCGGTCCTGGGCGTAACCAGCCGTTCCATTGTAGGGTCATCAGCAAGGGAAAAAAACATAGCCACCATGGAGAGCACCCCGCTCTCTTCAAAGGAGCGGATAAAAAACTGAGCCACATCGTACTTGATCCCCATGGCACAGAAGACTATGGTGAATTCCTCCTCTGAGGAAAGAATTTTCGCCTGCCTGGTGATCTGCGCAGCCAGCCTGTTGTGAGAGAGCCCGTTGCCGGAGAAAATCGGCAGTTTCTGCCCCCGGATCAAGGTCGTCATCCCATCGATTGCGGAAATCCCGGTCTGAATGAAGTCCCTGGGGTACACTCTGGAAAAAGGGTTAATTGGACAGCCGTTCACATCCTGGTACTCCCCGACCAGCTCCATCGGAGCTCCATCCCTCGGCTGCCCCAATCCATTGAAAATCCGGCCCAGCATCTCTCTGGAGACAGGAATCCGCAGCGAATCACCAAGAAAAACAGTCCCTGTATCAGCAAGGGAGAGCCCATCTGTTCCGCCGAAAACCTGCACCACAGCTGCGCGGTCACTGATCTGCAGCACCTGTCCGGTCCGTTCTTCCCCGCCGCCGGTACGGATACGCACCAGCTCTCCATACCCCACATCCCGCACATTATCCACAACCACCAGAGGGCCGTTTATCAGCGACACCCCGGTATAACTCAGCCGGCTCATGCGTACCCCCTCTCCACTTCATCAAGGGCCTGTTCCAGCCGGAATTCCAGTTCCCGGAATCCAGTCTCATCACCGTTAGGGAGCACACTCTTCATGCGCTTCAGCTCATCGAGCTCCGGCAGATCGCGCAGCTTGTGTATGGGAGCGCCCCTGTCAATGATCTGCTCCGCCCGCTCATGATAGAGGAGCAGCAGCTTCAGAATCGCAATCTGCTTATCTACCGTGGAATACATATCCAGCTCGTCAAAGGCACTTTGCTGCAGAAATCCGCTCTTAAACAGCTCTGCGGTCAGCAGCACCAGCCGCTGGGAGTCAGGAAGCGCATCCGGGCCCACCAGTTTTACAATCTGCTGCAGCCGGGCCTCGCGCCGCAGGATCGCCAGCGCTCTGTCCCTCAGCTTCCGCCAGTCCGGATCCTCGCGCCGCCACCAGTCGGCCACCTCATCCGTATACTCGCTATAGGAGTCGATCCAGGAGATCGCCGGATAGTGGCGGGCGTTAGCCAGCCCCCGGTCCAGTGCCCAGAAGCAGCGGATGAAACGGCGGGTGTGCTGGGTGACTGGCTCGGAAAAATCCCCCCCCGGAGGGGAGACCGCCCCAATCACAGTCACAGAACCTGCCTCTCCGCTCAGTGTGGTCACAGCTCCGGCCCGTTCATAAAAACCGGCAAGCCGCGAAGGAAGATACGCCGGAAACCCCTCTTCTGCGGGCATCTCCTCCAGCCGGCCGGAGAGCTCGCGCAAAGCCTCAGCCCAGCGTGAGGTGGAATCCGCCATAATCGCCACATCATACCCCATATCCCGATAGTATTCAGCCATAGTGATCCCGGTGTAGATGGAGATTTCCCTGGCCGCAACCGGCATATTGGAGGTGTTGGCGATCAGTATCGTCCGCTCCATAATCGGGCGACCGGTTTTTGGGTCCTGCAGCCCGGGAAACTCGTTAAGCACATCGGTCATCTCGTTCCCGCGCTCCCCGCAACCGATATAGACAATGATATCCGCGTCACTCCACTTTGCCAGAGCGTGCTGGGTCATGGTCTTGCCAGTCCCGAACCCGCCTGGAATAGCGGCTACACCACCTTTAGAAATAGGAAAAAAGGTATCGATAATCCGCTGGCCGGTCAGAAGCGGCCGGTCAACAGCTACTTTCTCTAAAAAGGGGCGCCCGCGCCGGGCAGGCCAGTAATGGAAGAGTCGGCCCTCATACACCCTCTCTCCCTCACAGAGCCTGTACACAACCTCTCCCGCACTGTATTCTCCGGCAGGGGCTATCCACTCCAGCTCCCCGGACTTTCCGGGCGGAACCATCACTCTGTGCTTTATCAGCTCACTCTCATCCACTTCAAAAAGGAGATCACCGGCTTTGACACTCCCTCCCTGGGCAACGGCAGGGACAGCGCCCCATTTCTTCTCTTCATCAAGGGGGAACACCTTCTCCCCGCGCTGGATAAAAGCGCCAGAGAGATCCTTGAGTTTTTGCAGAGGCCGCTGAATCCCGTCGTAGATACTGCCGATCAGTCCAGGTCCGAGAGCTATGGAGATCGGCATCTGACGGCTGACCACCGGCTCTTCGGGCTTCAGACCGTTGTTCTCCTCATACACCTGGACTGTGGCCAGATCGTTTTCAAAACGGATAATCTCGCCGATCAGACCCTCAGCCCCAACCTCCACAAGATCAAACATAGCGCTGGAAGACATCCCGGACGCTTTGACTATCGGCCCATTGACTGAAACAATGCTTCCACTGCTCACCAGGCACCCCCGAAAAGCTCTGCGTACATAGCCCGGAAACAGCGCTCCCTTTCCAGTGGAAACATCTCCCGGAAAACAGCCGTGTACCGGACTCTGCCACCCTCTTCCTCCAGAATGAACTCCGCAGGAAAAAGAGCTTCCTCCCGCTCCACCTTCACCTCAACAGCGGGGTTCACAGACGCCGCCAGTGCGAGCACCTTCTCCGCATCCGCGTCCGGAGACAGGCGCAGGAGCGCGTTTGCGCTCCGGGCCTGGCTCAGCGCTGCTTCAACCTGCCTGCTGCGGACAGCCTCAGCCTCAGAACCGCTCAACCTCTCAAGCCGCTGCAGCCCCTCTTCTGCCAGCTCCTCAAGATAGCCGTTGATCCTGGCCAGACGAAGCCGCTTGCACTCCAGCCCGGCACCGGCACGGATCTTATTGGCCTCGAGCTCTGCCCGCACAGCAGCCTCCTCGCCAAGCTCTGAGGTAAGCCGCTCGCACTCCGCAGCAGCCTTTCTCTCAGCATCCCTGGCCTCTTTTTCCGCTTTCTTCAGTATCCGGGCCGCTTTTTTACGCGCGTCCTCCAGAATTTCCTCTGCAAGGACCCTGCTGCGCTCCCTGAGGATCTCTGCCTGTTCCTTCTGTTCCACGATCTGCTCCAGCACCTACAAGGATATTCCAATCGCCTGGCGGATGGACTCCATCAGGGAGCTGCTCCGGAACTCGTCTGAGAGATTTCCCGGGATCTCCACAACCATCGGTCTGCCGCCGCTGATCCGATGATCCGTGATCCGGTCCTGCAGCCAGATAGCGATCTCTTCTGTTATGATCAGGATGGAGACATCCGGATCACAAAGCGCGGCTTCAAAAGCGTCCAGCGCCTCCTCTGCACCTTCAGGGGCTTCCCCCTCTACTCCGGCCAGGGAAAAACCGGTGCAGCTGTCCACATCCCCGATGCAGAAAAATTTCAGCATACCTTCCTGTCTACGCCTTCCCGAGGAGCATGATCGCCACAATCAGGCCGTAGATGGCGATCCCCTCTGCAAGTCCGACAAAAATCAACGCCCGTCCGGCCAGTTCCGGTTTCTCACTTATGGCGCCCATGGCCGCTGCACCCACAGTGGAAACAGCCCAGCCCGCCGCGAGAGAGGAAAAACCGATACACAGAGCAGCAGAAATAAAAATCCAGCCCCTTGCTGCTGATTCAGGAGCAGCCGCCTTGACCGCCTTTACAGGAGCGGCAGCAGCTCCGGGTAGAGCGGCATCCGGAGCAGCGAAAAGATTGACCGCTGCGCCGACAGCGACGACTACTATAAGACATATGAGAATTTTTTTTACTTTTTGTATTGTTATGGTGGAAAGCATGAAAAATCTCCTTAAGATTCCAGCATCTCCTGCGAGTGTAACCCACTGCCCGGAAAAAGCAAGAAAAAATAGGGCGCCATGGTCTGGCTCCCCTGCTTCATTACGATAGCACCCGGTAGATCTTGATGAGCGGAGAAACGAACAGTGTAGATCGGATAACATATCCATACTTCATGGACCGGATTTGCGAATCGGCTGAAAGACCGTCTCCACTTTCTCAGCAGCGGCCCCATCCTGATCAACGAGATAGCAGTACACATCGAAGAAGCTGTCTTTGCGGCTTTTCGCTTTTACCCTGCTATACACGCCATTCGAGCTGAGAGACCAGCCGTTAACGCTGTCTTCCAGCAACATCCTGGTCAGCTTCTTCACCATCCGGGCAAGCTTCTCCTGCAACACAGGAAAAAGGAGTTCCACCCGTCTATCCAGGTTGCGGGACATCCAGTCTGCGCTGGAAAGATAGATCTCCTCCTCTCCGCCATTATGGAAAATATAAATTCTCGGATGCTGGAGGAACCGGCCCACTGTGGAGATCACGGAAATATTCTCACTGACCCCCTTAAGCCCGGGCCGAAGAATACAGATACCGCGAACAATCAGACGGATCTTCACCCCGGCTGCTGAAGCAGCATAGAGCGCATCCGCAATTTCTCTGTCTGAAAGAGAATTCATCATAGCCGTGATCCTGGCCTTCCGCCCTTTAAGCGCGTTCTGCCGCTCTCTACCGATCAGCTCCAGAAACCGCTTCCTGAGCCCTGTGGGCGCGATGGTGACCCGCTCCCATTCCCCGGGATGGCAGAATCCTGTCAGCAGATTAAACAGCTGTGATATGTCAGCCCCTGTCCGCTCATCAGTGGTGAAAAGGCTGAAATCCGTATACAGTCTTGCCGTACTTTCATTATAATTCCCGGTCGCCATGTGCACATAGCGGCGGATACCCTTGGGCTCTTTACGGATGATAAGGAGGGCCTTTGCGTGCGTCTTCAGCCCTGCCAGGCCGTAGATCACATGCGCTCCGGCATCTTCCAGCACCTTGGCCCAGTTAATATTCCGCTTCTCATCAAACCGCGCTTTCAGCTCCACTATCACGGATACATACTTCCCGCTTTTAGCCGCATTGACCAGAGCCTGAATAATTCTGGAGTTGGAACTGGTCCTGTACAGGGTCTGCTTAATCGCCAGCACATCCGGGTCTGCGGCAGCCTGCTCCACCAGCCGCAGCACCGGTTCATAGGAATGATAGGGATGAAACAGGATACGATCCTCAGCAGCAACAGTGGAGAACAGATCCTCTCCAGAATAGACAGCCGGAGCAACAGGATCAAGCTGCTTATCTTTGAGCCCCTTTCCCTCTGCAGCCTCATAGACCTCAAGAAGTTCATTGAGATTCAAAAGCCCCTCTGAAGGATACCGTCGCTCCTCTGTAACACCGTATTCCTCTTCCAGCACATTGAGCACCCGCTGCGGACAGGACGCCTCGTGCTCAACCTTGACAACTGACCTGTGATGCATGCTTCCGATTTTGGATTCTATCTCTTTAAGCAAATCTCCGGCAGCATCCTCCTGCAGACTGAAATCCGCATCTCTGGTACACTTCACCACAGAGGCGCTTTTGATATGATACCCGCGATATGTATCCGAAGCAAAGCGGCGGATGATCAGCTCCACAGGAACAAAAAGCCCTGACTCCAGACGGATAAAACGACCGCTGGAGAGCACAGGGATCTCGATAAAGGAGAGCGTACTCTGTTCAATCCGCTCATCCAATCCAGGGTCAGGCTCCATACAGACAGCCAGATAGAGCCGGCCGGTCACCAGTTTGGGGAAAGGGTGGGTGGATCCAACAGAGATCGGGGTGAGCAGAGGAGAGATCTCATTACGGAACACCACCCGCAACGCGTTTTCAAACGGCTCCAGCTCTCTGTCCTCAGTAAGGATAGAGAGCCCCGCCCTGCGCAAGCCTGGCAGAATATTCTCCCTGAGATTGACGTCCTGATCCGCAAGCATCTTCCGGACTATCCTGCGGATACCCTTTAGCTGTTCCGCAGGGCTGAGTCTGTCAGGAGAACTCCCCCGATACTCCACCTCCCGCTGCTTCTCAAGCCCGGCTACCCGGACCATAAAAAATTCTTCCAGATTGGAAGTGACGATCGCGGTGAATTTCAGCCGCTCCAGAAGAGGATTCGCCTCTTCCTGCGCTTCAAACAGAACCCGCTTGTTGAATTCGAGCCAGCTCCACTCTCTGTTGATATAGCGATCCGCTTTTGACATTATTCTGCTCCCTTCTGACCCCTAACCGCGCAACCGCTCCACATAAATACTCATTCCGAAAAAATTCTGGAACAGATCGCTCTTCTTTCCGACAAACAGCCGCAGTACATCGAGAAACTCATAGTGCTTCCCCTCAATTCTGACTTCAAGAAGGCAACTCTCCTCACCGGTTTTGACTCTGAGCTCCTGGACCACCACACTGGGAGCAGCACAGAGCCCATCCGCCAGCCTGAGTAGAGCAGCCATCCGGTATACAATCAACCGCGCTGCTTCCGGAAGCTCCCTGTATTCCTCATGGGAGATTTTGGGGATCGCCCGACGGTGGTAACGGGCGATCTGGGCGGTTATCACCCGATCAGCCCGACCCAACCCGAGAATATCTGAAGAGGCTATCAACAAAGCGGAATACTTGTGGTGCGCTTTGCTGCTGACAAAGTACCCGATGTTATGCAACAGGGAGGCGACCTCAAGGTAGAGCCGCTCCTTTTCTGAAAACCCATATTCCTCCTGCAGCTGTTCATACAGCATACAGGCGAGCCTCCGCACCCGCTCTGAGCGAAGGGCATCATACTTATATTTCTCACCTATTGCCCTTGCTGAAGAGATAATCTGCTTATGGAACCAGCTGGTCAATGCTGGAAAAATATCCTCACCATACAGGGAAAGAATATTGAGCAGAGAGGAGGGAGTATTCACATCCGGAAAGCAGATCTGCCTGGCTCCAGACATCCGAAACAGACGGGTAATCACAAGAAGCGCAAAGCGGGTCGTTTCCGAAACACTGTCCCCGATCCCATAGCGGTCACGGAACCCTTCACGGCCCATACGCTCCGCTTCCCGGGAAATACCCCCGAACTCTTCTGCGGTCAACCTGTATATCTGCCTGCTCTTGTTGTCCGGAATGATCTTCTTGATCAGCTTGACAATATCGTCGTTAACCGCAATCAACCGCTCCACCCCACCGATCTGATGATAATTGGTTACCTCTCTATAAAAATCATCGGAGACCTTTTCCAGCATCATCCTGAGGGAGTCCTCTGAAAGGTCAAGATCCCGGGTCAACCGCAGCGTCCCCTGATTACGGGTGTTTGTGAAGCGCACCCTGCCACCTGACTGATAAATAAGCTGCGTAGTACCAGCACCGAGCAAAAATATCAGTACATTTCTGGTGAGAAAACCGTACCTGTCCTTAAAAAGAGAAGCCAGACCATGATACAGTATCTGCGCTTCCGTAACCGGATCGATCAACTCGACCCTGATACCTGTAGTCATGTAGATCCGTTCGACGACAGTCACCGCATTTGCCGCCTCGCGCACACCGGTTGTAGCAACAGCGCGTACCGCACACTCGCCGAAGTTATTGATCACCTCTTTATAGTTTTTTATAATCCGGGTCATATCCAGGATAGTGCCCTGAGTCACATACCCCCGTGTGAAGATATCCATCCCCACAGTAACAGGGACCCAGAGATTTTCCAGAGTACGCACCACCCCTTTACGCAGCACCTCTCCCACATACAGCCGCATGGAGTGGGAGCCGATATCAATGACCGCCCGAATCCTTATATTTTTCATCTTCCGGCACTCCTTTACGAGACAAATGAAGCTCAACGCATCCGTAGTTTACAGTTGCCTGAAAAATCTCCGGACGCCTCTACAGCACAATTTCACCATGTTCATGATGCTCTGATTACAAAACCGTATCTTTTTATGGCCCCTCTCCCATATCTAAAAACAGGAAACACACAGAACACAGGAATCATAGCAGAAAAACCCGGTTTCCGGAAAACAAACTTCCCGCCCCCCGGACAAACAGCAGGTAGTATATACCAGAAGGATCTCAAAATCACCCGTTTTTCCGTAATCCGATCCCTCATCCCGGGGACCCGACCAATCCTCTGGACCATGAAAACTCTCTCCTGCTCTGCCTGAAAAAACGATGCAACCTCAACGCAACCTTGATCTAAGCTCAAATGATGACCACCCACTTGACTTTCTCTCCTGTTAATGTTCCAATGAGAGACCTGGCAATGGCCCAGGACACAGCACAGCAATTACAACCCTCCGGCTGCAAAATGCCAGAAAGCAGGAACAGAAATGAGCAAGCTTTTGCTTGGGATCGATATCGGCGGCTCCGGAATCAAAGGCGCTCTGGTGGATCTCGAACAAGGAAAATTTGACGGAGAGCGATACCGCATCCCCACCCCCCCTGGCGGAAAACCGAAAGAGGTGGTCCAGGTGGTGGGAAAAATCATCTCTCATTTCGACTACTCAGGAGCTGTCGGGTGCGGCTTCCCTGCTGCTGTCCGAAATGGGACAGCCCTTACTGCAGCCAATGTGGATAGAAGCTGGATCGGCACAGACATCAGCGCTCTGGTCCAGCAGAAAACAGGCTGCCCCTGCTTTGTGCTTAATGATGCAGATGCCGCAGCCACAGCAATGGTCGCTCATGGCAAAGCGACCAGCGTAGAAGGGACAGTGCTCGTCATCACCGTGGGGACCGGTCTGGGCACTGCCCTCTTCCATAAAGGGATGCTGGTCCCCAATACCGAGCTGGGCCATATCGAACTCATGGGCAAAGATGCAGAGGAGTACGCCTCAGACCGGATCCGTAAAAAAGAGAAGCTCTCCTGGAAGAAATGGGGGGAACGGCTGAGCCGCTATCTGCAGAAGATGGAGGCACTCTTCTGGCCAGAACTGATCATCCTGGGCGGCGGGGTGAGCAAAAACTTCGACTCCTTTGAGAACTACCTCAAACTTAAAGCAGGAACAAAGATCATCCCCTCAACCCTGAGAAACAAAGCCGGCATCATCGGGGCGGCTCTGGCAGCGGAACGCCACTTCAGCCAGTTGTAAATCACCTGTAGTTTTCAGTGTCTTACTCCCTCAGGTTCAATATGGATACTGACCAGCGTTTCAGCCCCATAGCGCTCCCTGAGGGTATTCTCCACCCGGGTGGCAATGTCATGCCCCTCAACTATGCTCAGCTTCCGGTCCACAAGCACATGCACTTCCAGCACAAAATAGGTGCCAACCGCCCGAGTCCGCAGCTGATGATGGCCGCTGACTCCGGAAACAGAGCCGATAAGTTGCGCCATCTCCTGCTCCACAGCCTCAGGAAGCGAGGCATCCAGAAGCTCCTGCACCCCCTGCCAGAGAAAGGAAGCCCCTACCCGAACAATGAAACCAGCCACAATAATCGCGGCAATAGGATCAAGCACTGTCCATTGCCTCGCCAAAAAAATCGCTCCGGCGATTCCGGCCAATGTTCCAACGGATGAGAGGGCATCCGAGCGGTGGTGCCACGCATTGGCGACCAATGGTTTGCTGTTGAGACTGTGCCCCTTTGTCAGCGTATATCTGTAGATTATTTCCTTGATTACAATGGAAAGCAAGGCGGCTGCCAGCGCGATCCAGCCCGGACGCGCAGGAGAATCCCCATTTACCGCCTCAGCCACTGCCGCTGCCGCGCTGTACAGCAGGCCGACTCCGATCACCAGCACGAGCAGACCGATCAGAGCAGCAGTAAGGGTCTCAAACTTCCCATGGCCGTAGTCGTGGCTGCTGTCAATAGGCCTCGCTCCGAGGCGCACACCGATCAAGACAATGATATCACCCAGCAGGTCGCTGATCGTGTGGATTGCATCAGAAACCATAGCCGCACTCCGGCCGACAATTCCGGCAATCAGCTTCAGGAGACTCAAAACCAGATTGACACAAAACCCGATCCAGGTGACCTTTAAAGCCTCTTTACAGCGTAAAGCAAGAGGGTGCTGACCCGAGGAGCTGTCGTCCATCTCTTTTTTCTCACTCATGCGCTGTCACTGCTCCAGAGGATCTTTATATATATCATACCCAATCACCCTGAAGGGCGCAATGAAAATGAGAAGAGGCAGCCGGGCCAGAGCCGGGAGCAGCTACTTCTGTCTCCAGAAAAATCACCCCTCAAAAACCGCTCGAACTTCGTATCATTAATATAATGATCCAGTGTTATGGAGGGACCATGCTCATCGACCTGCACAACCACACCTCACGCTTCTCTGCATGCAGCATCATAAGTCCTGAAGAGCTGATCGACAGCGCTTTGTGCTCGGGTCTGAACGGCATCGCTATCACGGAACACGATCAATGGTTTGACGAAAGAACAAAAGAAAAACTGCAGGAAAGAGCCGGTGCCGGACTCAGGATTTTCATCGGCATAGAACATGCGGTTCCGGGTTTCCACATCCTCTCCTTCGGCGAACAGCTCCCCACAGGTCCGTGGAACAGCATAGAGGCGCTTGACGAGGCCGCCTCAGGACAGGATGTCGCCCTGATCCTGGCCCACCCCTGGAGATGGGGGGCAACCGCCCGGTTCCACGACGAGACAGAACAGCTCGCTTTTTTCCGGCACTTTGACGCGATAGAGGTAGCCAGTCACAATCTCTCACCAGAAGAACAGCGACTGGGCCAGGAATTCTGCTCCCGGTTCGCAATCCCCACCTGCGCAGGAAGCGACACCCATTCCCTGTCCATGTCCTCCACTTATGCTACACGATTTGAACGAGAAATCAGCACAATCACTGAACTGGCCGCCGCGCTGCGTAAAGGAAGCTACCACCCTGAAAAGCTGTAGATTTTTTCCCCCTGACTCAATGAATTGCAAAAAATGTCGAAAATAATCAGGTATGGACAAAGCCTAAGGAACGGTACATGAATAAAACCAACTATTTTCTCTCTGGATTGAATGATATGGACAAAATTATCGTATTCCTGAACCGGGAAAGCGATGCAGTCTGCCACACGAAAAAAATGATCTTCCGCAGGGAGGAGATCAATATCTTCAAATCAGCAGAGATTTTCAAAATCGACGGATATATCAGCCGTTTTGAAGGCGACCTGAAAGCAGACTATATTCTCCTCAATGTTCCTGACATCTGGTTCTGGGATATCGATCAGAAAAACATCAGCCGCGAAGAAGATTTTGACCTTGTCTTTGTACCCAAAGCAGCAGTAGACAACATAGCACCCACGCTTGAGACTGTCATCAAGCGCTTTGTCAAAGAGATGAAACACGAAGTCTGAGACGCAAGAATCTCCAGCCACTCTCTTCACCATTAACAGCTCTGGACCCATCAGAATGAATTCCTATCTCAGCCCCATGGAGATCTAAACGGGTGGCAGAAGGAAATCCAGGACCGGACACAGGGTTGACTGGACTGCCATCGCAGGATACACTGGACGAAAAGAGGAGAGGAAACGGACAATGCTTCCCTCAACTGCGCTGCGACCCTTTATTTTTGCAAAAATACACGGCATATTCTCCGGCTTTCGCAAACCTGAGGAGTGGCTGGGCCTCCTTCAGAGCGGATCTGTGAACCGGGCGCTTAATCAACTCCCGGTTCCAGAAAAATACAGACAGCATGGAGCAGACCAGAGAACGCAGGAATTCTATCTACACAATGCGCTGCTGGGGGCGTTCTCTGATCTCGCTCCAGAAAAAGGCCCTGCCGGAAACTTCTTCTCTGCCCTCTTCTCAGAATATGAGATCAAAAACATCTCCCTCTTCTTGAAAGAGAATCAGGCAGGAGAAGAGGAATTCTACCCGCTCCCGAGAAAAACAGCCCCGTTATCCTCCCTGCTCGCCGGCGCGAGCAGGGAGATCGGGCTGCAATTGCTCTCCCATACAGAATACGCACCAATCATTGAAAAAATCAGCCAGAACAGTGAAACCGCTGTTCTCGACGCTGCTCTCGAACAGCACTACTACAGCACGCTGCACAGACGGGCGCTCAAACTTCCGGGTCGAGACAGAAGAGCAATCCTCCCGATCCTTACAGGCTATATAGATATCCGCTCCGTTCTCACCGTGCTTCGCAACCGGTTCGGCTACAGACAGACTCCAGAAGCAGCCTGTGGTTCTGTCTATTTCACAGACCAAAAAATTAAAGAAAAACTCCTGACCGCCCTCAATAATGAGGAGAGAGCCGACCCTGTCCGCCTGTTTCCGGAACCCCGCAGAGAACAAATTCGCGAACAGCTGAAAAGCATTCCAGAAGATGCGGACGCCTCAACAGACGGCACACCGGATCCCACCACTCTGGAAAAAGCAGCCGCTCTCTGCATGCAAACCATTTTCCGGAAAAATTTCCACACAAACCATACCAGTTTGGGACCACTCTTCTGTTTTTACTTCCTCCTGAAACGGGAGATTCTCAATACCGCGCTGCTTTGTAACAGCGTACGTCTGGAAATACCGGCGGAAGAGTTCCGCCGGGAATTGATCTACTGAGGCAGGTATGCTCCGATCCGCCGCAATGCGCTATGCAGAAATAATAGTTCTCAACCGCGACCTCTCTACAGTCACCCGCCTGCTCTCTGATCTTCAATCTGTTCAGATGATCAGGCGTAATACAGCAGACAGCTCCTGGAACGCTGCACGCCTTAAACAGCTGCAGGATGCCGCAGCAAAACTGGATGGGCTCGCATCCTCGCTGGGGATCCAGACAGGGGACACTGCAGAGATACAAGACAACAGCCCGCATGAAGAGGCGCTCAAGGCAGCCGGCAGGTTGACTGCACAACTGGAAGAAAGCGCCTCCCCCCTCAAAGAGATAGAGTCAGCTGCGGACCAGAGAGTCCAGGCGCTGGAAAAAAGCAGGGCAGAATTCGAAGCCTTTAAAGACCTCGACTTCGACTTCTCCAGAATCAACACCGTCTCCTACCTCTTTTTCAAATACGGAACAATCCCGTCTTCCAGACTGGAGGAGCTGGAACTGCAGGCCGGTATCAAATCGGTCATTATCCCGATCATGAGCAGCCCTGAAGAAAAGGGACAAAAACCGGTAACAACCGGCAGAATTCCACTCCTGGCCGCCTCTTCCAGGAAGGGGCGCTTTGCTCTGGAAACCGCACTCAGAGGATGTGCTTTCCAGGAGATCACTGTTCCGGAACAGCTCCAGGGGATCCCTGCTGAAATCGTCGCCGGGATAGATAGAGAGCTTGAGGAGGCAAAAAAGCAACGCTTCCTGATCAGAGAGGAGATCAGGATCCTGGTGGAAAACAACCGCACGGCCCTGACCCTGACACGAAATATACTGCAACACAATATCAACCTGCTCCATACAATGCAGGGCTTCAAGCACACCCGGTATACCTCAACCATCCGTTTCTGGATACCCGCGCAACGGACAGCGCAACTGAGTGGAGAACTGGATAGGGCAACCAACGGCAAGGCCGCTCTGGAAATTAAAAAGCCACACGACCTCCCTGAAGCATTCCTTAAAAAGCACCCTGTCCCGGTCCTGCTCCGGAACAACCGCCTCCTCAAACCCTTTGAATTCCTGATAGCCAATTATGGATATCCGGAATACGGTGAAATCGAACCGACTCCGATTGTGGCATTCGGGTTTGTCACCATGTTTGGAATAATGTTCGGCGACATCGGACAGGGGGGGGTGCTCATTCTTGCGGGCCTGCTGATGGCGCTATCGCACAGCCTGAAGAAAGGGATCCGGCAAGCGGGAATACTTATCGCCGCTGCAGGCATGAGCGCCGCATTCTTCGGCTGGGTGTACGGCAGCGTGTTCTGTGACCCCCATCTGGTCCCCCCGCTCTGGACCGAACCACTGGCTAACCCGGAGGACATCCTCATCCTCTTCGGCACGACCATCGCCTTTGGCGTATTCTGGATCAACACAGGAATGATCCTCAATCTGATCAACAGAATCCGTGTTCGAGACTGGAAAGGAGCGTTTCTGGATAAAACAGGTCTGGTGGGGAATATTTTCTATCTGGGCACCCTCTCACTCGCAGTGGCTGCCGGCTTGTTTAAGATAAAAATTCCCCCAACCCTGATCCTGCTCTTCATCGGCCTCCCGCTGTTGATCCTTTTCCTCAGAGAGCCGATCCACGCACTTTTCTGCAGAAAACCGCTGTTTAAACAGAGTTTCTTCACCTTTTTTGTGGAGGGACTGGTGGAGCTCATCGACACAGTATCCTATTTCCTCGGCAATACAGTCTCCTTTGTCCGTGTCGGCGCTTTTGCACTTGCACACGGAGGCTTAAGTCTGGCCTGTATGGAACTGTATCAACTGGTTGGCGGGGGGATCGGCGGCATCGCGATTCTGATTCCAGGCAACCTGTTGATCATTGTTCTGGAGGGGATGGTTGTCACCATTCAGACCATGCGTCTGGAGTACTATGAGTTTTTTTCAAAATTCTATTCCGGCAACGGGACCCCGTTCACCCCGTTCCGCCTGAGCGACAGCAAGAGAGACTGACCGGCGCTGCTGATCAGCAGCGCGTTTTTTTTACTGCGGGACATTTTTTTAATCCTGGCCTCCTCCTGGAGCGCACTTCCCCTGTCCGGACATTCAAGACTCCAGACCGGTTCAACGGGCAACCTCCCTCTCAAGCATTTTGCCCCATGACCGCTGTTATGCTGCTCCACCCGTCGCCTCAGATCAACTGTGATCCCGGTGTACAGGGAACCATCGGAACAGCGAAGCATATACACAAACCACTTCTCACAGCTGTTCATGTCACAGCCTCCAGTGGATCATAAAAAAGCGCCACCTGAGCGGCGCTCAGGGACCTCTCCTGAAAACCCTAAAACACAAGGTTCAAAGTTGCAGCGAAGTTGTCCAGCCTCTCCTGGCCCGGGAAGTCCCCCAGCTCTTCAGCCCAATAGGAGAGATGGATCTCCAGAGGGAGCAGTGGAATATCAATACCGATACCTCCTGTCAGCCAGCCCTGATAGAGCCCTGTCCTGAGTTTGATAAAGCCCAGAGTGGTGAACTCCAGTCCAGCATACAGCTTGAGAAAAATATTGATCTCCTTATCCAGAAAATTACGAATATCAGCCCCTACCAGGAGATCTTCAATCAGGATCGGGATAATGGTTCCGATTCGCCAGCAGAATCCGGCGTTAAAGGCGGGCTCAATGGACTCAGTGCCGCCCTGACCAAGGGTAACCCCCCAGATATCCCGGGGGTCCAGCCTGGTCCAGCTGAATTTTGTAGCAAAAAAATCGCTAACCGTGAACGCGAGCCGGAACCTCTTGCTATGCCCCATTTCCGCCATCACGCCGAGATCCATCCCGAAAGAGAGGGCGCGCATCAGGTCAACATCCTCCAGAGAAAAACGCATCAGCTCCTTGATGGCGAGCAGGTCCATCCGATTTTCCAAAAACATGACCCGGTGAACCAGTTTTGCGTTAGCCCCGACAAAAAGATTCATATACTTGAAGTCCACCAGATTCATACTCCAGTTGAATATGGCCACGGTGTCGTTGTATCCTTCTATATCCCAGGACGGGACCGGGATATCTGGATTTGTTTTCAGCCTTGTCCGGAAGGTATTGAACACAACCAGATTGAAATCCAGTGGAAGCACATTGAGCAGGGCAAAGTAGAGCGGGGTTGTTCCAACCGAGAGGCGGAGCCTGGTCATATAATTCCACATATCATTGGCGATTGCGTAGTCCCCGGAGAGCAAAGTGCTGAACCTGTCCTTATACTTATAACCTTCGACCATGTCCCCGGAGAGCACAAGCTGCACCTGGATCAAAGACACATACCTCTCACGCATCAGTCCCATTCCCGCCGGATTGTTGACAGGAGCGTACTGATCATCAGCAAAAGCCAGCGCGACCCCTCCCATAGCCCTGGAGCGGAGATTCAGGACATCCAGCTGTGGGAGGTCATAGGCAACCAGTGATACAGACAGCAGAACGCAAACAGCCGTTATCGTTACCATTTTCTTCATCGTATCCCCCCTTTTAATAGGGCATCCAGCCCGCACCTCTAGCAGCGTTCTCAGCAGTTCCCCGGAAAGTTGCGATCTCAGTAAATCCGGCCTTGATACCCGATGCAGCGTTGGTAATACTCTCCGCCAGACCGGTTATCGCGCTCCTCACACGGCTGACAGCCTCACTGGCAGCATTATAGCTGCCTGAAGAGATGCTGCCTTCAGTAGCATCATTACTGAGGATTTTCAGATAGCTATCAGCTACACCGAGCAAATTCCAGACTGAAGTATTCTCATTGGTACTGAGGACCACATCTGTCATCTCAGCGTACGCATTACTGAGCATCATGATATCATTGGTAAATTTAACATGGGAATTGGTAAACTGCTCCCTATTTACGCTGCTCACACTATTGGTATACTCAGCCACATCAATGCCAGAAGTCAAGTTCCCGTATACCGTGAATTTCTGCTGTACATACATCCCCACATGGATTGTTTTAGCAATCAGATAGTTGAGCAGGGAGGTCCTGTCATCTGCTGCGATTTCACCATCAGAAAGAGTCGCCAGCGGCTCACCATTAGTGTTGGTGGTGATAACGCCTGTTGCAGGATCAATACCGTGGATCGGGCCCCGAATATATGTTGCGTTGGAGACCACGTTGAGCACATTGGAGCGATATTCCTCAACCGTCACCCCTTCAGCACCAGCCAGATTGGTATTGAACTCATTGGAAATATCCGCAGCATCCAGACTGTAGACATTAGCCACCAGAATCGGCACATCCTGAATCTCCATATCGCGAAGCAGAATTACGGACGCGTAGCCGGCTCTGGCCTGTGAGTCATCAGGATTCGCTTCGAGCACTTTCATATACAGACTGGCAGCCAGCACATAGTCCCCTGATATCTGAGCGGATTGGGCATCAGAAAGCAGCACATCCGGGTCCTTGCTGGCGCCACGGGTGTGGGTTGCTTCAAAAACATTGCAGGCAGAAAGCCCTATCAACAGCAGGAAGACGGTCATTTCAAATAACAGCTGAAAACCGATCCGTCGCATAATTGCCTCCTGAAAATTTTTTCTATTCATATACTAATATAGTCCATCTTTTCCCTCTATTCAGGGTAAGAAACAAAAAAGTCCGACGTCTGCCGGACTCTTCATAATGACCATTGTACATAGAGTTACATTCAACTTTTCTGCTGATAAAGGTTCTCGATAAGGATCCTAGCCGACTGATTGAGATCATTGGAGATAATACAGCGGCCCTCAAGAATCACCCCATTCTGGATAATCAGTTCCGGTGTCCGTATATCGCCCAGCACCCGGGCAGTGGGCAGAAGCATCACCCTGGTACTCGCCTTGATGTTCCCGATCACCACCCCTTCCACAACAACGTTAACAGCTGTCACATTGGTGCGAATCCGGCCGGTGGGGCCGACAAAAAGCTGATCGATCTCCAGGGCCGAGCCTTCGAACTTTCCATCCACGCGGAGGGCCCCGCGGACCATAAACCGACCTTCAAAAAAAGACTGCTCCCCGATAATGCTGTTTGTAATATCACCTCTGGTGATAACCGCCATCGTCTGCTCCTTATTCTCCGCCAGAGATAAAGCCGGATTCAGCGTTCTTCTTCATATCCGGAAGATTCAGATAGTCCCTGAAATCCGTCAAAAACGCATACAGCTTCTCAATTACAGCCACGATATTCATCCCTTCCATACTCTTCTCCCCATGCAGGGCGTCATAATTGAGAGAGGCATCCGGATTGAGGATGACATTACCACCGTTGCGGTAATCCTCTAAAAGATAGCCAATAAAGTCGTGCAGGCCGATAACAAAATCACCGCACTTCATCAACACATCCATATGCTGCTTGGTCTTCATGGAGCGCAATTTACTTTCATACTCTTCGTTAACAGCACCACGATCCAGATCAGAAAGGATCTCAAGATATTTTTCAATCGTGATCCGGAGCATATTGAGGTCATTGAGGAGCGCCTCTCTCCTGTGCCCGGCATTGAACTCCAATTTCAACTGATAGACACTGATCGCAGCCCAGTATTCCATCTCAAAATGTTTGAGAAAACTGTGGATCTCATTGATCTCCAGCTCATGGCAGAGCTCACTGGCCGGTTCAATCCTGATCCCGGTGAGCAGAGCGTACTCCCCGGCTGCTCTGGAAACTTCGCTGCTCTTCGCTTCCAGCTCCACTTCATTCAGATATTTCCCTATCTCAGCTTCCGGGAAATCACCATTCTGAAGCCGAAGAAGATCCTTTTTCAGGACCACAAGCTGCTCAGAGACGCGCTGATGCTGCTCGCTATCCCGACTGGTTTTCAAAACCATCTTCAGCCATTTCTGTAAAAAACCTATCTTTTCCTCTATCGCATCGACTACGTCGCTATCCAAAAGTCACGCCTCCCCGCCGCGGTCATCAGCCAGCGCTTCGAGCTCCCTGTAGCGCCTGAAATGATCGCGAGACCGCTGCTTTAATACCCTTTCATATACAAGACTGAGGGTGTAGTGTAATTTCCTGTTGTCCGGAAACCGCTTGAGCCCCTGCTTCAGGACTTCTGCAGCCTCCTCAGAGCGCCCCTGTCTTGCATAAATAACACCGAGACTATTATAGGCATCTGCAAACTCCGGGTCAATACGCAATACCGCCTTAAAAGCCTCAATGGCAACCAGGAACTTCTCAGACTTGAAGGAGGCGCAGGCAAGACGGACAGCTGACTGCAGCCGCTTAAAACCGCCTGTCTGAGACCGGCTGAGCCGCACAACGGCCTCTTCATACTCCCCTGATCTGTAAGCGATATCACCCAGATAAAAACTACAGGCTGCCCTGCGGAACCCACCCTTATCCGCAGTCATGAAATAGGAAGCAGACTCCTGATACCTCTTCAGGGAAAACAGCGCAAGCCCTTTAAAGAAGGCGCATTCAGCTTGCAGCAGAGGCGGCTTGCAATGGAGCCGCTTAAGAGAACGCAGCGCCTTCTGAAAATTCCCCTGCAGCAGTACTGCCTCCGCTCGAATCAGAAGCAGCCGCTGATCATCTTCTCCGGGACCAAGACTGTCAATATACTGTTTGCATGATTCAGGGTCCCCATCGGCAATCCAGGTCCGGGCAATCAACGGCCTGAGCAGAGGATCATCCCGCCCCTGCTCTGTCAATGCAAAAAGAACATCCCTCAAAGAGCCGCCCCTCTCCCTGCCGGCAAAACCAGAAAGGATCTCAAAAGCACGCCCCACTCCTCCTGTATACGCGAGACATACAGCATAGCGGAAGAGCGCTCTCCTCTGCCCGACACCCTCCATTTCAGAGAGATGCAGATAGAGCTCCGCAGCCTCTTCAAAATTCTCTTCAGCATACAGAAGCTCGGCAAGCTGTTCCAGCCGGTCGGCCCGGCCAGGTTCAAGGCGCAGAAGGACGCGCAGGGCCTTCACTGCATCCCTGCTGCTTTTCAAAAGATTTGCCAGCTTCAGATAATACTTCAGAAAGGCACGATTCTCTTTGAAATAGGGGTATGCCCTCCTGAGCCGCGTCAGTCCAGAAGCCAGGTCCCCTGTATTCACAAGCAGAACCGCCTCAAGATAGAGGACTGCTGCCTCAGGTCGATACCCGGGAAGTACTCTGCTACAGGCAGCCAGGGCAGCCCGTTCTTCCCCGCTCCTGTGCAAAGTGAGCGCATAATAATACTGAAGCTGAGCACTCCTCTCCGATATACATTCGAGCAGAGTACGGGCACACTCCAGCCTGTTAAAAGCTATATAGATCTTCACAGCGGCAATCAACGCCCTCTCTGAGGGAGTAATCCCATGTTTCAGACAATTTTCAAGAAAGCCGGTCCGCTGCATCAATTCCGCAGCAGCCCCATACCCCCGAACAGCAAAAGCTGTGTTGACGCGAAAGGAATGGTTAAGCTGTTTTTCCGTAAACGCGATAAGTTCATGCTCTAAGGTCGCCAGACCGGACTCGATGAACCGCTTCTCAAATCCGGCACTCCGCTCCACCGGAGGCTGAGAAGCCTGTGGCGGCTTTGATCCAGTGGTGACAGAAGGCGCTCCACCGGCTTCTTCGAAAAGCACAACAGGGTAGCTCTGCTCATCGCCGCTGTCGATAAAAGGTAAAAGCAGCCATCCATTATCAGAAGATACTGTCTCCATCCGTTCCTCCAGGGCTGGATACACAAAAGGGCCGCGCACGCACGGGAGATCCTCTCCCCCGCAGACGCGACCCCTCAGGTTAAGCCGTCACAGCCCGAACAGGGCATCCTCTTCCTACCAGAAGTCAGGAACGTCGTCCTCATCCTTCTGGAATTCAAAGTAGAGATCCACCTCAGCAGTGATGAGATCGAAGTAGATGTAATACTTGCCCCGTGATTCAAGAGGATCACACTGGATCAGGAAACCGTCAAAAGTGATCCCGATTTTTTTCGGATCCGTAACTTTATAATCGTTCTGCTCTATTTTATCGTCACGAATCGGGAACCGCATCCTGCGCCATCCACGGTGGTTAAGCTTCAGCATGGACTGCAGATAGCGGCGGTGCCCATTATAGTCCCGGATCATCAGCCAGAGTTCATGACTGTAGCCGCGGCCCACAACCCAGACACTGATAGATTTACAGATACCAGGCACCTTGATAGGGAGCGGCGGTTTGACTGTAAACCAGTTGTATCCACGCTTCATAAACTCCACCCGTACACCAAGAATATATTTGTTTTCATTATAGGGAAACCCGGCCAGAGGGTTTTCTTTGAGCCGGCGGCCCCTGGAATTCCGCTTGATATACTCGTCATTGACCTTCTTGATCGCAGCGACCCGCGCCTTGACCTTTCTGGGAGCGCCTTCCCGCTTCATGGAGAAGATAACACCCTGATCGCGGGGCATCTCGGAAAGCCAGGTTCCAGCATCTTCAAGATCGTCCAGGATAAATGTGATCAGCTGTTGATCCGTGGTGTTCTTCTGCAGATCTGTCTGAGCGATTCCAGCAATGCCGAAGATAAGCAGCGCGGCCATCATCAGGAACAAAAAGGCGTATCTCGTGATTCTTCTTTTCATTATTTTCTCCTTAGTCCTCTTACAAAATACAACAGCCGCCTACTTGCTCGTTCGATCGAGGAGCGACTTATGCCTGGGCATCCAGTCCGCAGGAGCCTCTTTTACAAGCTTATCCCCGTCAAACCTGCTCAGGAAAACATCAGTCTGAATCTGCATACGATCGAAGTAGACATAGAATATATCATTGCGCTCTCCCGGATGTGCGAGGAGCTTGAAACTCTTGAACCGGAGGGGCTTCAGCCTCGGGATGTATTTCTCGCCCTGAGGAATATGGCCCGGAATCTTGAGCCGGATATTCCTCCAGCCAATATAATTGAGCCAGCCGCAATCCATAACGTGGACATAGTCCTTATAATCAATCAGCTGGAGTTCAAGTCTATACCTGAAATTCCCGCCCCATACCCAGAGGTCGATCTCCTTAACGAGTCCTTCCATCGGGATCGGTCCTTTCGGGATGATCTCAATATAGTTATATCCCTTACGATCAAAGCTCGCCTTTATACCAAGAACATTCTCCTCACCGCTGATGTGCTTGAAGTCCAGCCCCCAGGGCTTCCCTTTGAAGATCCGCATCTGGTTCTTCACAGGATCTTCAACCCAGCCTGTCCCGGGCTTGTAGATTTTTGCGGTGAAACGGGAAAATTTCACCTTCCAATTCCCAACCTTCTCAAAGGAGGTGAGAACATACGTCTGGATGTTCTGAGTTCTTTCAGCAGGTTTGTCAGGACGGAAACCCCGAGAACTGGCGATACCGACGAATAACACAACTAACGCTGCAATAATAAGCGCAGCAGTCACCCTGCAGGTTTTGGATAGTTTCATAACGCAACCTCTTCCATGTATTACAATTACGAACGTCTGGCTATATATTCCCTCTAACTATCGGTCATTATAGAAGGAAAATTGACCTTTTTCCAGGAATTTTCTAACAGGAAATCAGCATGGCACAAAAAAGTGCATCAGAAAGAATGTATGTCCCTCCTCTTCACAAGAGCAGCGAGTACATCAAACGATACGGTTGTCCGCATCTACCTGCACAATATAAGGGGTGAAGGAGGCAATCTCCTTCTCATCCAGCATGCCATAGGCAAAAATGATGATCAGGTCACCGCGGTGAACCAGTCGGGCCGCTGCACCATTAACACAGACCATCCCGAAGCCGCGCTCGCCCCCGAGCAGATAGGTCTCAAAGCGGCTGCCGTTGTTGATATCCACAACAGTAACCTTCTCAAACGGCTTCATCCCCGCTGCATCCAGCAGATCCATGTCAATAGTTATACTTCCCTCATAATTAAGGTCACTGTCAGTCACAGTAGCGCGATGTATTTTCCCGAGCAGCATCTCACGTAACATCAAGACCACCCTCTATCTGACAAATCTGCCGGTATTCCTCATACCGTGCAACAACATCCTCAAGCCCAATGCAGGCAATGCCGGAAATGGAAAAAGCCTGGACATTGTAGGAAGCAACACAATTCGCATACGCCAGCGCCTTTTTCCAGCAGCCGACATCCATGATCCGATCCCGATCTTTTCCACAGAAGCGATCCAGATAACCGACAAGCGCCCCGGCAAAAGAGTCACCTGCTCCAGTTGGATCCACAATCCGGTCAAGAGGAAAAGCCGGCAAAGCTACTGTCCAGCCGCGGCTGAGAGCGAGCACCCCGTGCTCCCCTCTTTTAATTATAATACAGGACGGCCCCATGTCGAGGATCTTCCGGGCGCCAGAAAACAGATTGCTCTGGCCGGTAAAACTGCGAACCTCCTGGTCATTGAAGATAACCGCATCGACCATCCGGGCCACAGCCTCCAGCTCCTCTCTACTGTTGTCGATCCAGTAGTTCATGGAATCAAGCGCTGAGAAAGCAGAATCATCTGCGAGTTCCACAACATGCTTCTGCAGCCCCGGGTGGATATTGGCCAGAAACAGAAAATCCGGCTTATCCCTGCCGCCCTCAAGCTTCGGAGAAAAACCCTCAAACACATTGAGCTCGGTCACTTCTGTGACCGCCTGATTCATCCCGCCCTCATAGCGTCCCTTCCAGAAAAAGGTTTTTCCGCCTGGAACAACTTCAATGCCGCCCAGATCAACCCCGCGCTTTTTAAGGAATTCCAGCTCTTCAAAAGGGTAATCCCCCCCGACAACGCCTACAACATGGACAGCCGTACAGAGGGAGGCGGCATTGGCAAAATGGATAGCCGCACCGCCTATGGCCCGCTCAACAGCACCGGCTTCACTCTTAATAGAATCGAGAGCAACTGAGCCGACCACTGTTATAGACATTGAGAAGCTCCTTTTTCCTTGTAACTTCTGAACGGAAAAAAATAAGCCTCCAGAAGCTCTGCACAATCCTGCTCAGAAAATACGGAAAACCGGAACAAGGGATCTGGAAACTCATGCAAAGATATACACCGGACATCCACCAGGGCCCAGCCGGAGAGATCAAAATCACCTGCGATACCCCCGCTGATATGCTCAAGCGCATGTTGCCCGCTTTTTCCAGCTAGCCACCTCTTTGCACCACTTTCTTAGCAGAGGACTTTTTAGCAGGCGCTCGGGGAACAGGGCTCTTTGCAGCAGTGGCTTTCTTGACAGCAGCCTTCTTTGAAGCAGCTTCCTTCACACCAGTCTTCCTGACAGCAGTTTTTTTCACAGCCGTTTTCTTAACCGCAGTCTTCTTTGAAACGGTTTTCTGCTTGCCCTCTTTCAAAGCATCGGTTTTTTTTGCAGCACCTTTTTTAGCAGCCGCTCTCTTGCCAGAGGGGCTGGAACCGAGTTTTTGTGCCGCCCTCTTCTTCGCTGCCAGGGCGGGCCCTGGCGCCGGCTCCTCAGCAGCAGCTTGAGCAGCTGTATGCTCCGCAGCACTCTCTCCCTCACTGTCCAGCTCCCGCTCCATCTGAGCAATCACAGGAGCCGGCCTGGCCCTTTTCTGAAACAGAGTTCGGAAAAAAGAGCTCTGAGCCGGCGTATCAGCAGCAGGCTGTGGAGCCGGAGTGCTCTTATCCTCTCCGAAACAGTGGGAGCAGAGGTTGTAATTACCATCCTGCGGGACTTCTTTGATATACCAGCGGTCATCCGGCTTGATCTCTCTCGCCCGAAGACAATCACAGTCGGTTTTATGCACAATCCGGTTCCCGGCTGAGCCAAGAAAAGGAGTACGCTTGAGAATGGGAGGGTATTTTACATCTTCTGCCATCAGTAACCTCGACAATGCTTCATGTATCGATGTGAAAAAATAAACTACATTCAGATTGCAAAAGCAAATAATTTTTCTGCTACAGTCCGAAGCTGCCTGCAGAACAGTTTTTGACTATCTTCAGGGTAATGCAGTCTGATAAAGAGACAACAGCCCTCTGCGACCTCTGTGGAGAAAAAAACAGAGAAAAAGCGTTTTCCATTACGAGCTCGGTCCCTGCCTTTGAGGTGAGCCGCTGCCCCAGCTGCGGCCATCTGTTTCTGGATCCTCCGGTGACCGGAAAAGCGCTGGAAGCGTTGTACAACGAAGAATACTTCACCGGCAAAGCCGCGTTCAGCTATACAGACGAACGGCAAAACATAGCCGGGTTCCGGGCCGTTGCAGATGCCCGCATCCGCGGCATCCTCAAGAGAAGCGGCTGGAAATCAGGAAAAGGGAAAAAACTTCTGGATATCGGCTGCTCGTTCGGCAGTCTGCTTGACGCTGCTGCCAGAGCCGGATTCAGCACCTATGGGCTCGATATATCCAGATGCGCGGTGGAGGAGGTGCGCAACAAAGGGCACGCTGCAGAACAGGGGACGCCGGAAACCGTCTCTATCCCCGGGACACCACTCGACGTGGCCACCATGGTGGAGGTGATTGAACATCTGGCCTCACCCTCAAAAGCGCTACAAAAAATCGCTGCAGCACTCAAGCCCGGGGGCCTCATCCTGATCCAGACCGCCAATATGGACGGCAGACAGGCGGTCAAAGCAGGAGCTGACTACCATTATTTTCTGCCCGGTCATCTGCACTATTTCTCCAGGAAAACGCTCACCCGCCTCCTGCAGCAGAGCGGCTACAACCGCATCCGCTACCATTACCCGTGCGAGTTCGGCCTGCTGCCCAAACTGCGCAAATCGCGCGCAGCCTTCAGCCGGCGGCGGCATTACCTGGCCTGGCTGCGGATCGCCCGCTACCATCTGATGAGCAAAATCCACTTCCGCAACTTCGCCTTTACCAGCGGGATGGTCATCACAGCACGCAGAAGCGGATTTGAAAGCGCGGATGCACCCCCCGACAGCAGTGATCCAGGGTTGCTGCGATAAGATAACCAGACTGCAGCGCCCTCTATATTCTACGACCAATCCCCTCACCATAGCGGACGATAACCTCAATCCCCTGCGCAGAGCGGCTGCTGATATCCTCGTCCAGCGCAATTATCCCTTGCTTGAAAACCAGGACAATTGTGGAGCCGCCGAAGAGAAAATACCCCTTCTCCTCCCCTTTCCGGCAGGGGCCGCCTGAGGGCTTATGCTGATGCACGCGGCCCACAAGCATAGCGCCTACATCGAGATGCTGCACTGCACCGAAATTTTCTGTTTCCAGGATGCAGAGGTGGCGATGGTTTTCTGCAAACACCGGGACACGAGCCGCCAGCACCAATGGATTGACAGAATCCAGAGCAGCTCCGAGGGAGCGCACCGGTCCCTGCACTCCGTTATCAATGTAACAGAAACGGTGGTAATCCGACGGCGCAAGCCGGAAGATGAGACAATTCCCGCCGCAATACTGCTCTGCAAGGGCGCTGTCCCCGAGTAGCTGTGCCAGAGTGCAGGGCCTGCCCTTAACCGGAACCAGAGTATCACGCTCAACAGCGCAGGCCTGCAGCCGGCAATCCGCCGGACTGACCAGACGTTCTGCTGCCATATCCACAGGACGGGATCCTGCTTTAAGAGTACGAATGAAAAAATCATTGAAACAGGTAAAATCCGTAAGCCCCTTTGCGATCTCCTCAGTATTCAGATTGTTCAGCCTGATAAACCCGGGGATCTTCCTGACACTGCGCCTGCGGTTCTGAAAAAAGCCATAAATCCGGGAGATACAACGCCGTTTCAGCAGCAGACGGGTCAACAGGCGGCCGAAAACCGTTCCGTACAAAAAATTCATCCAGAAACGTCCGAAAACCTGCTCTTCAAGATTCTCGCCAGTATGGCGGTCATACAGGGCTATGATACGGTTTTTAAACGCTTTGCCAGCCAGACACACACCTCCACGGAAAGGTATCTGCTACCGATGCTGCTACGATAACAGAAAATTACTCAAAGCTAAAGAAGAATTTTAGAGACATATGTGTTATAATCATGCGAGCTCCCTGTCCGTGTCAGACTGCAGGGATGGTATGTATTGGAAGGTGAATATGAATACATTGTTTTCCAGAGTTTTCAGAATTCTGACTGCGGTCCTGCTGATTTTTGCGTTTACCGCCTGTTCAGATGATGGGCCGGGTGATAACAGCGGTACACCAGGTGGTACAGGGAAGCCAGGACCAGCCAGCAGAGGGCCGGCGCTAACACACAGCCTTTCCAATATGATTCCGGGTGTTACTCCTCCAGCTTTCGGCCAGACGCCTGTTACAAACCACCGAGGTGACCGGTACTTTGCAAGCGTAGCAGGGGATCCTCCAGCAGCTTCCACCTTCCGGGCTTCAATAACGTATACAGCAAGAATCGAAGTGAGGAGGGTGGACCTCCGGCCTCTGGCCAATCTGCCTGCCGATTACTTTAAAGTTGCCGGAGCGGCAACTGTGAGCAACAGTGAGGGTTCCGCTGTTGTCACAGCAGCCTTCTCGAAAACAGGGGATCCAGCAGGGCCACAGTAAACAGCAACTGTTTTCCCTCACTCTGCGGAAAGTATTTTTTCCCGGGGTGGGAATTATGCATCAACATCGATGAGATTTTTTTCCTCCTGGGTCATTACCACTGTAGTGTAAATTCCCCGGAAATCACCTCCGGCCAGTCAACCTCACCAGCTCCTCCAGCCGCCTCACCTCTGCCCCCCTCAACCGCCGAAGCCGGCCACAGCCCACACCGTCCAGATCCAGAAAAGCGTACCGAACCCGCTCCAGCTGCAGCACTTTGAGCCCCACCTTCAGGCACATCCGCCGCACCTGCCGGTTCCACCCCTCATGCAGGATCAGATGGAAGCTCCTTCCCCCTTGTGCAACAGCTGCGATACGGGAGGGAGAGGTCCTCCCCTCCTCAAGCCGGACCCCCTGCTCCAGCTGCCGCTGCTTCTGCGAAGTAAGCGCAGCATCAACCAGAATCCGATACTCCTTCTCCACCCCGAAGCTGGGGTGGGTCAGCCTGTGACAGAGGGCCCCCATGTTGGTGAGCAGCAGCAGACCCCGGGTGTCCCTGTCCAGCCTGCCTGCAGGGAAAAGACGATTCGGGATATCCTCTATAAAGTCTTTGATTGTTGGACGGCCCTGTGGGTCATGTAAGGTGGTCAGAAAACCTGCCGGTTTGTTAAGAAGGTATACCGCATTGTCCGGCTGCAGAGAGACCGGATCGCCGTCCACAAGCACAGCATCCTTCTGAGCGTCCACCTGTAATCCCGGACCAGTGGCTGGATCGCCGTTAACAATGACCCGGCCCTCCTGAATCAGACTATCCATCTTACGACGAGAACCAAGGCCGCATGAGGCCAGAAAACAGTTCAGGCGCACGCCGGCCCTCTTTTTACGAATTCTGCAAACAGGCAAAGCGCCCGGGCCCTGTGGGAAAGGGTGTTCTTCTTCTCCATCGGCAGCTCTGCCATGGAGAGGCCGATATCGGGCAGATAGAAAAGGGGATCATACCCGAATCCGTGCTCCCCTATCGGATGCTGGAGGATCTCTCCCGAGCAGCGGCCTTCAAAATACCACTTCCCCCGCTTATCCAGAAAAACGAGCACGCAGACAAAGGAGGCCTGTCTGCGTCCGCCAGGTACGCCATCCAGTTCGGCAAGCAGCTTCGCATTGTTAGCCGCATCATCACTCTTTTCCCCTGCAAAGCGGGCGGAATGCACGCCCGGCGCCCCATGCAGGGCATCTACAGCCAAACCGGAGTCATCAGCCAGCACCGGCATCCTGGCAACCCTGTACACTGCCCGCGCCTTCAAAAGCGCGTTTTCCCGGAACGTGGTCCCGGTTTCTGCAACATCGATCTCAATCCCCTTCTCTTTCAGGGAAAAAACAGGAACACCCAGCGGCCCCAGTTTGGCTTTGATCTCGGCAGCTTTATGCTCGTTATTGGTGGCGGCAAGCAGCTCCATCGAGCCCTCCGGAGACTATCAGAATGGATTGTCGTTCTACAGGCAATGAAGCACCAGAAGAGTACCTTATGTTACGAATCGACCTGGTTCTCCATGGAATCGATCTCATTCTCCAGCTCCTCAATTACGGTCAGAAGCTCGTCTCTCTCCTCCTCCAGCTTGAGAAGATCATCCGGGTCCTCATCCGCCTGCATCTCATCGATCTGCTCTTCCAGCTCATCCAGGAGGATTCTCTTCTCACCCAGTTCAGCCTGTAATTCTAAAAGCTGCTGTTCCAGTTCGTAGCCGTCCATATTGGCCCTCCCCAGGTTCTTCAGGCGCTGCCAGAGCAGGCCTCTATATGTTACTACAATAAGACCGGAATACACCCGCCGACAAACAATAAATAAAACAAAAGGTGCAGTAAATATATATCTTTTTGATAAAGAAAATGACAGCTGCGGGCTCTTTTCCGTATGCATACCTGCTTCAGTGGCACCTCTTCAAGGAGAAAAGCATGTCAAAAAAAAATCAGAACAACGCCCTCAAAGATATCGTCGCGCTCTGTAAACGACGCGGATTCATCTTTCCGGGCAGTGAGATATACGGTGGTCTGGCCAACACCTGGGACTACGGCCCTCTGGGGGTTGAGCTCAAAAACAATATCAAGCAGGACTGGTGGAAGACTTTTGTCCACGATGAGGACAATGTAGTCGGCCTGGACAGCGCTATCCTGATGAACCCCAGAGTCTGGGAGGCATCCGGCCACGTGGGCTCCTTCTCCGATCCGCTGGTGGACTGCAAATCCTGCAGAGAACGCTTCCGGGGCGATCAGCTCACTGAAAAGCAAAAGGGAATCTCCGTTGAGGGCAAATCCCTGCAGGAGATCTCCTCTGTTATCAAAGAGGAGGGGGTCAGCTGCCCCAACTGCGGGGCAAAAGATTTCACGGCCGCTCGCGAGTTCAATCTGATGTTCAAAACCTTCCAGGGCGTTGTGGAAAACAAAAGCGAGGCCATCTACCTGCGTCCTGAAACCGCACAGGGGATCTTCACCAACTTCAAAAACGTGGTCAACACCACCCGTCAAAAACTCCCCTTCGGGATCGCGCAGATTGGAAAAACCTTCCGTAACGAGATCACTCCAGGCAACTTCACTTTCCGTACGCGCGAGTTCGAACAGATGGAGATCGAATTCTTTGTCAGGCCGGGGGAAGAGCTCAAATGGCACGACTACTGGCAGCAGAAGAGCAAAGAGTGGTACCTCGGCCTCGGTATCCGCGAAGAGAAACTGCGCTTCCGCGAGCACGATGAGGAAGAGCTTTCTCATTACTCCAACAAAACAACAGACGTGGAATACGAATTCCCCTTTGGCTGGGGCGAGCTGGAAGGGATCGCCTCCAGAACAGACTTTGACTTAAGCCGCCACGCCGAATACTCCAGAGAGGACCTGAGCTACTTCGACCAGCAGGCGAATGAACGGTTCATCCCCTATGTGGTGGAACCCTCTTTCGGCGCAGACCGAACCGTACTCACCTTTCTGGTGGACGCTTACAGGGAAGAGGAGCTGGCAAACGGGAATAAACGTACCGTACTAAGATTAGACCCCAGACTTGCACCTGTCAAGGCGGCCATCTTGCCGCTCAAGCGTAATGAGCCGGGAATTGTGGAAAAAGCACGCGCCATCCACAAGATGCTCAGAGAACACGGGATTGTACAATATGACGACACAGGCAGCATCGGCAAACTCTACCGCAGACAGGATGAAGTGGGTACCCCATACTGCATGACCGTGGACCACGATACTGTAGATAAAGACAATATGATCACCATCCGGGACCGCGACAGCATGGAGCAGACGCGCCTTCCGATCTCACAGCTGCTCTCCTGGTTTCTGGAACGGTTCCAGCGTTAGAGCCCGCTTTAATAAGCTCCAGAAGAGGACTATACTTAATAGAGTAAGAACAAAGTACAAAGATAACTGCTGATGAGGGAATGGAATAGATGAGGCGCTCCAGCATTCTGACCCCGCTTTTACTACTGGCTGTTGCTATAAGCGGCTGCAATATCTTCGAGTCGTCCTACTCCGAAGAGGAGAATACAGATATACCGACAGTTCTGGCAGGCGCGGAGGCGGCATTCCGGAATCACGATTTCAGCAAAGCGATCGCGCTCTACAGTCATGCTCTGGCCCTCAATCCGGAGAACAACTACCCGAGATTCCGCAAACTGCAGAGCCTGATGCTCCGCAACTGCGGTGATACTCCTCTTCTGCACCTGCACAGTCCTCTCTTTGCCACCCCAGGGGCCGGGACAGACCCTCTGTACAACAACTACTCACAGATTGACGCGGCCAATCTGCTCGCGGACAGCGCTCAGGCGTACAAACTCCTCCCTTACAAAGAAAGCGCTCAGGGTGGATTCTGGTCTTCTCTTAGCCAGGGGAACAGTGCTGTACTCAACGACAGTGCTCTTGCCTGTACGGTCTATGGACTCCTCCTCCTTCAGGACGGCAATGACAACGGAATCCCGCTCGAAAACTCAGATCCAGGGAAGATGCTGGATAACTTCAGTTATGACGCCCCGACCGGACTCACGCAAACTGAAACAAGCAACCTCACCCTTCTGCTCGCGAATGCCACCAACGCCTTTGCCCGGGCATTGGAATTCCTCAACAGCAAAAGCGATCTCAGCAGCATCTGGCAGTACCTGAAAAACAACCTGAACGCTTCCATCCTCTCTGTATCAACGTCCATCACCTCCCTGGAGACGCTCTAATGCGCCGCCTGACCGCTCTTCTCCTGCTCACTCTCTTCTGCAGCGGCCCACTCCCGGCAGAACTGGGCAGCATGCCCTTTCTCACCGGCTCCCACGGGATGGGCGGCTCCTGGATGACAGACAGGACCTCTGTCCTGGCCACAGCCTTTAATCCCTCTCTGCTGGGGATGCCCCTCAAAAACGCCTTCCGGATTACAACCAGCTTGATGCTCAATGACCACGCCTTTCAGCTGATAAACTCCACCGGCAGTGATATCAAGGAGTATTCAAAGAAAGGGATCGACAGCGCCCCTTCCAGCCTTCTCAATCAGCTCCAGTCCTTTCGGCCCCTCTATCAGGGCGGGCTGGATATCTCCTACAGAGGAGAAGGGTTCGGTATCACACTCTACGCAACAGGAAGGGGACAGCTGGATTTTCAGGGTGCGGTCACACCGGAAGGCTCGCTCTTCTTTGATCAGGACACAGCTATCGTTGTCGGCTTCGGCATCCCTGTAGCCGTCTCCAAGCGGGGCGACTTCGCGCTGTTCACAGGGATCAACCTCCGCTATGTCAACCGCCTGCGCTACCAGGAAATTGGGATCAGCTTTGAGCAAAGCAGCAGCATTGTGGATCCCTTTAATCTGGACACCGACTTCCTCATGGGGCAGGCGATATCTTCAGACATGGCGGCCACTATCATAGCCGGGACATTTACCATTACCCTCGCCTGGCGCAACTGGTTCGGGATGGGGTTCTCCTGGAAAAAATATGACAGCCAGTGGAAAGTTATTGACAACAATGTCAAAGACAGCCACGCTTCCCCGAGTCTGGATGCAGGAGTGGCATGGACCTTCCGTACACTCTTCGGGATCTCCACAGATATCTTCTCAGACACGACCATCGCCCTGGACATTCGGGGATTTCTGATCGAAGAGAACTCTTTTTTCAACATGATCCACGCCGGATTCCGTACCACTCTGCTCCACTTCCTGACCATCAAAGCGGGACTCAACAAAGGGTACCCGACCTTCGGCGTCTCAGTCCTGATCGCGGATACAGGACATCTGGAGTACGCTCTGTTCTCGGAGGAGATGGGGGTAATGCCCGGACAGGAACCGGCCACCTCTCATGTGTTCTCGCTTGGAGTCCTATTTTAACCTGTTCAACACAATAACTAATAACCGCGCCTGTACGCACGCCGAAAACCGCGAACCCGGAAGGGATTAAGCAGCTTGCCCCAGCGTCGCAGTTCAAAATGCAGGTGTGGCCCGGTCGAAAAACCAGTGCTCCCCACATAACCAAGCAGCTGCCCCCGGCGCACCCACTGCCCTTTGCGCACAACATAACGGATCATATGGCCATAACGGGAACTGTATCCTCTGGAATGGCGGACAACCACCAGCTTACCATACCCGCCGCGCCATCCGGAAAAGAGCACCCGGCCGCTTTTGATCGCCCTGATCCGGGTCCAGTAAGGAAGCGCGATATCAATTCCAGGGTGGAACTGATGCCTGTATGTGAACGGATTGCGCCGATAACCAAAACCGGAGGAAATCCTGCCACCGGCAACAGGTCTCCGAAAAATAAGCCCGAGGGCCTTTTCCATCTGCCAGGAAGAGAGCTTCCCGCCGGGGATAAACAGTTCTTCGCCTTTGTTGATCTTATCTCGAACAAGACCGTTTGCGAGCCGGATGGAATCAATGGAGACTTCATACTTTTTGGCGAGTTTACCTACAGAATCACGCCTTCTGACTTTATAATAGATCCCTTTTTGATTGGGGATCACCAGCTCCTGACCTATTCGCAGCATATGTGCGTCATTGAGCCGGTTGACACTGATCAGGGAAGAGAGAGAAACGCCCATCTTCCGGGCAATTCTGGAAAGAGAATCGTTCTTCCCGATGCGATAGGTGAACAGTTTAAGAGGTGTCATAGAGGGCCCGCCTTTTGGTCCGGTAACACTCTCCTGCGCCTCATCATCGAGATACTGGCTGTAGAAAAAATCCCTTGTATCCACATCCTGAATACAAGGCCCGAATATCGGCCTGCCGTTGGAAAGAAAATAGGAAAAACCGACAAGCGAAAACACGGAAATAAGAAGAGAAACCGCCAGAAAACGACGCGGTGAAGTCCAACGCGTCCCCTCCCTCAGACGGTGCCGGCGCATCATGAACTCAGGATATACAGGATTCCTCTCTTTCCGCGAACGATACTGTCCATTCGGCTCCTCCCGCTTCTGTGCAGATCGTAAACGTGCCATCCTCTCCGCTTCCCCTCCTGGTAATAGTCTCTAAACCTATCGACAGCTTTTTTTCGGCCTTTAATATATAGCAAGATCAGAGGAAAATTCCAAACCAGTAAATCATAGCACCATCCTTTCGACCTCGGTCTCTCAATATTCCATACACTGAGTATCAGCTTCTCAATCCGGGTATCAGAACCACCTCTCCCGGTGAAACAGCTCCTGATTGCAAGGACAGTGCTGAAGCAGTTTCAGACCACTACTATTTTTTAAAAAACAGGCCCACTCCCCATCCAGAACCACTCTCCCTGGAAACGCTCGTGAGCCATTGACAACACTGCGCTGCTGGATTATCCTTATAAACGTCCTCTTTCAGGACGTCATTATTAAGGAGGGGCATATGGGCAGAGGTCTCGATGACACCAGAAATAAAATCGGCGCCAATTCCATGGATAACTCCATGAAGAAAGAGCTGTTTAAAAAATTTACCGACCACGGCGGTAAAATAATCGATGATACGGAAGCCCGCCGTCAGCAGCAGCGCTATGACAAAAAAAAACAGGCCGAGTACCTGAAAAAAATGGACAGCAGCAGAGGGCGCAAACATCAGAACCTCCACCCGGAACTTAACAGCGCAGCTCTCACAAAAGGGAAGAAAGATAAAGACGGCACAGGGGCCAGAATAAGCATCCTGGTCGGACGGATGAAGCTCTTCATGCGTTCTGTTTTTCAGAATGTGACGGACTTCTCCGGCAACTATTTCTCTGCGAGTTTTTTCACCCTCCTGCAGAAGGACGCCCAGAACCGCCTTCTGGACCTCAAGTTGCTTCTCACTCCACTGGTCCATGCCAGCCCGGAATTGAAAACCAAACTCCAGGGCACATTGAGCCGTCTCTCTTCAATCTACTACGAACTTCTGCTCCGGATGGAACAAATTTACGATGAAAGGACCTTCCGGGAGCTGCTGGCCCGCTTTGTACAGAGCAGAGATGCAAAAATCCCCCCCAAATCCATCGGAGAGCCACTCCGGGATCTCTATAAAAAAATCTGGATCTTACGCAACTTTCACCAGGGTTGCACAATCGCATTGACCCGCAGCCTGGAAATCCAGGGGGAAGTGGACGAGAAGGAAAAAGTTGCTATCCGTCGCAATATCAGCCACGCAAGAAAAAACCTCTCCTTTCTCTTCAGCATCCTTCTCCCCAAGCTCCACCTTGCCTTCTGCAATATCCTCAAGCGCAACTACTCCATGGATGCTGCGCCCATCAAGGAACTCCTTGAACTCACTGAAAAGGATGATATCGGCTTTATCACTGATAGTCTCGCCCGGGAAATCATGGATGCGAAAAAAGAACAAAAGAAACACATGGAGGACACAAAAGAAAAGATCAAAGAAGAGGAAAAATCAATAAAAGTGACCCGGCTCCAGGACTCCATTCAGCAGGGGCTGGCGTTAATGCGCCGATTGCCCATCAGTAAAGAGCGGGTCTTCAAAGGACAGGATTCTCCTCTCAAACTGCTGCCTCAGGACAATAAAAACTACCTCACTCAGCTGCTATTCCGCGAAATGGAGAGAGAGTATATTTTTCTCCTCACCAGTAACCAGATCAAATATTCCGTGGAGTACCATGAGGGGGTCAAAGTGGACGTCAAACAGCAGATGGGCGACCTCTCCATTGAATTTGACCACATCCACGCTCTCTTTGAAGAGTTTAACAAAACCCTGATAGAAAAAAATGGGATCGAAAATTCCACCCATTCCATTACCAGGAAAAACCAGTTAATGCACAACATCACTATCAAATACTCAAAGCTGGCCAGGCAAAGCCGAAACAGGCTGGGCAAACTCAGTGGCGATATAGAGCGGGTAACCAGAACAGTCATCAAAGACCACAACAACAACGGGCAGCTCCTCCAGAACCCGGAGGACACAATAACCTCTGATCTTAACATCGGTGAGCAGAAGAAACTGGAAGACAAGAGCGTCCTCACCTGTCTGCTCTCCCTGCTCCAATTCACCTCAGCGCTCCATTACCGCTTGACAGAGGGCGATCTTTCGGGACTCGGAGAAAAAGTCGATATGGTGTATGAATTCGAAGACGAAAAACCAGAAGAGCCGCCCCCCCCTACGGAATAGCCTTGAGCCTGACTATCTTCCTGTCCAGATCGCGAAGTCTAAAACGAATGATTCGCCCATAATTGATCTCCCCACTGTGAATACGCCGGGTTTCGTTGTAGATATCTTCAATATGACTGCCTCTGAGTAACAGCCGCCGTGTCAGAGCCAGGCGGGCACTCTTCTGAGCCTGCACCCAGTACCGCCGGGCCAGTTTATAGAAATATCGGGCGATCTCAAAACTACCGAGCAATTCTTTGCGAAACCGCCTGTTATAAAACATCACTTTTTCCTGATCATACCGCCATCCATACTGCACATGCCCTCTGGCCAATAAGAAGAGTATTCGGGTGATCAACAAATTCCGATATTGTTCCCGCTGTTTAAGGGTGGTTATCTCACAGAGTGCCTGCACCGGGTGTATCCAGGGGGCATCCAGCGCATATTTCAGATACTGCAGGTTCCGCCCGATGGAATCCGTGCCGGCCATATGGTTCCGGGTATAGAGCCGGTAGAATTCTTCAACATAGCGCAACTTACGGCGCAGAGGGGTAAATCCCGGATCATCGGAAGCGGTAAAAGAAGTCACAGTAAGAATCAACAGTATAATCGATAACAAAATTTTTATTTTCTTTCTTATTCCTGAGACCACCAATCGCCCCCTGGAGCATTATAGTTTCCTTTTATGAAGGTCGTCAGAAGAGAAAAGCGGCTTGAGAGATGGATCAGCCGATACAGCTGATCTTCCCCTTCCATCAGCCGGCCAATAGAGCCGAACAGGATGCACGAGCCGGCAACACAAACCGAATTCCCCTTATACCACGTATCCGAAAATGGCTCATGTACAGGGCATTGACACAATACGAGAAGCGCTCTACAGTAGATTCTGCAAGGAGATCCAGATGATATACGGCGACAACTCACTCTTCACCAGAGAGCACTATGAAAACTCGCGGGGATACGCGCCGGCACCTCTCTGTGAACTGGCTGTACACTGTCTGGAGCTGGTTTCCCAGCTTTCGGCCGCAGGTTTGAAATACAGGTTTAAGGGGGGGCAACTCCCTTCTCATCCTCCTGGGAAACCCACAACGCTTCTCCATTGATGTGGATATCGCAACAACAGAAAGTAAAGAGACCCTGATCGCCGTTATGCAGAAAATTGCTTCCGAATGCAAAGCGTTTACCGGAGTTAAAGTCAGACAGCACAACACCAAACCCTGGCTGCCAATGATCAGCTTCAAACTTTTCTTCCCCTCAATATACGGCGAAGGGGTCAATGTAATGCTGGATGCGGTTCTGGAACCAGCTCCTTATCCAGGGATGATGAAACAGATTCGCTGCGGCAGACTCTACAGCTCAAACATCGAAGTTGAGGTACCCCAACTTACCGGTTTGACAGCGGATAAGTTCCTCACTCTGAGTCCTTCCACTCTGGGAATCCCGCTGAATAAAGGGAAAGCCACCCAGCGGCTCAAGCATATCTTTGATGTCGCGCTGCTCCTCAAAGAGGAGCCAGATGCAGCCAGGATCGGTGAATATATAACCGATTGCATGAAACAGGAAAACAGGCTACAGAAGAGTGACCATACGCTTGATGCAATTATCAAAGATACTGAAGACTTCCTCAGCGTGGCTGAAAGCTACAGCAGTGCCGGAGCCGCCCTGCAGGCAGCAGAAGAAAACAGCTATCTGAAAGAATTGGCCGAGGGATTCACCGATTTCCGAGAGCACCTCTTTGGCAGAGAATACAGGTGGAAGGATCTGCAGGAGGACTGCAGCACAATTCTCGATCTCTGCAGGACTCTGCAGGCCTAATCCCCTTTAGCCGCATCCTGAACCAGCTTGATCGTCTTCAACACGCGATCGATAACCCGCTCAAGGACGCCCTCTATAACACAGCCTGAGGCCCTGGCATGTCCTCCGCCTCCAAATTTTGCAGCGATTTCCCCGACATCCAGCTCTGCATTGGAGCGAAAGGATATCTTCACTACATTCTTCTCCGTCTCATTGAAGAAGACAAGAACCCGGGCCCCCTCTATAATCAGCATCCTGCTGATGAATCCCGCGGAATCCTCAGCTGTCAGTTTAAGATCTTTATAATCAGCGTGTGTCAGATGCATACTGGCGAGCCGTCCCTTGTCCAGGACAGTCAACCTGGAGAGTGCTCTGGAAAAAAGCCGCAATGAGCCTTCTGTCTCGATTGCGAATAGATTATCATTCACTTTTTTAGTATCAATTTTATGGTTGAGGCAGAGGACAGCAGCCTGATGGCATCGCTTCATATCTGTCCCATGCCGGAAAGAGCCGGTATCACCAACAATTCCTGTATACAGGGGGATTGCTGACCTGAGATCCAGGGCGCGGGCCCCAAAGAGCTCAACCACAAGTTGACTGGCACTGGAAGCCTGCGTATCAACAATGTTGATATCCCCGAAACGCTGATTATCAGGGTGATGATCAATATTAATAACCGAAATATTCAGGGGGGCCTCTCTTGCTGCGCTGACAACAGCTGCAAAATGGTCCAGACGGTTGATACTGCTCGCATCAAGAATGAAAATGCCGTCAATTCTGTTCAGACTTACTTTTTCCGCTGAAGTGATCTTATATCCGGTATCACTGGCCATGAAGTCATACCGCCTCGGTACACCATTATTGAGCCCGATTACCGGAATTTTCTTCATTTTCTTCAAAATGCCCGCAAGACCGAACATCGCACCCAGAGCATCTCCGTCCGGATCGAGATGGGAAAGCAGAAGAAAATGCTTCCCTTCTTCCAATATCTGCTCAATCCTGGGACGTTCTGTCTTGAAATACTTCATCCGTTCTCTCCCTGCTGATTCTGTCGCACAGACAAATGTACCAGGGAAGCGCTGGCTGCGGATACAAAAAAACCGTTACCAGTAGCAGCTCTTTTTCATTGGCGAAAAGCAGCAGCAACAGCTAGATTACTCACATGGAAATCAGCCAGCAGGTTCCACTTGCCCCTTTTACAACCTTTAAAGTCGGCGGCCCGGCCGCCTGGTACTGCTCTCCAACCAATGAGGAAGAACTGCAGGAAGCTTTCCTGTTTGCCTCATCTCACAAGTTGCCGCTCTTCTGCCTGGGCGGAGGCTCCAATGTTCTGGCCCATGACTCAGGTTTTCCAGGTCTTGTGATCCATCTGGCGGCACTGGAGTGGATACAGGTGGAGTCCAATCACCTCCACTGCGGCGCCGGAGCAGCGATGAGCGCAGTTACCAGAGCCGCTACTGATAATGGACTTTCAGGCCTTGAGTTCGCCGGAGGTCTTCCAGGCTCCATAGGCGGAGCCGCCTTTATGAATGCCAGAGCATACGGCAGCTCAATGGAAGGGATCCTTGAATCGGTTAAAATAATGGACAGGTCGGGAAATACACGGACACTTTTCGGTCAGGAGATGGAGTACAGCTATAAACAGAGCAGACTGATGGAAAGCGAAGAGACCGCATTTGAAATAACGCTCAAGCTGACCCGGGGAGACAAAGAGCGAATCAAATCAGAAACCATGATGAACCGGGAAAAAAGAATCACCATGGGACAATTTCGTTTCCCTAATGCCGGCTGTGTTTTTAAAAACAACTACTATATGGGGGTTCCATCCGGTAAGCTGATCGACGAATGCGGGCTGCTTGGGCTCAGAGAGGGGGGTGCTGCTGTTTTTGAAAGTCACGGGAACTTCATTGTCAATCTTGGTAACGCCACAGCGGCAGACATTCGAAAATTGATAGAAAAAATACGCAGCACAGTGCTGAAGAAAAAAGGCGTTCTTCTGGAAGAAGAGATCAGGTATCTTGGCTTTCCTGAAACAGGGAACCAGGACGGAAACCAGCCTCCAGAGTGACCATCAAAGTCCTCCCTTTACCATAAGTGACCTGAGCGGCTCTTCCACCGTGTATTTTCCTGACATGCTTCACTTCAATGAGGACCACCTCTTCCCTGCCGCCTGCCTTCCCCACAGGACTATAAAACAGGGCCAGCTTCGCAGCTTTGAGATATACCTCCTCAGGCAGAAGCGTCCCTTTTTTGTGCGGTTTCACGACAACATGTGACCCGGGGTAATTGCGGGCGTGCACCCAGATGTCATTCCCTCCTGCAAGTTTGAAGGTAACGGTCTCATTGCCTCTGTCATTTTTTCCGGCGTAAATTGTCCACCCATTTCCTGGAAATGTGCGATATGGTAACTGTCCGGCTTCCCCTCTGTCCCCCTTCTTTTGAATCCGGACAGAAGATACAAACAGCAATGCTCTGTGCGAGAAGTCCAGAACTCTGGCCTCTTCCAGATCATCTTCCAGTTTTGAGATAGTTTCCCTGAGTGCAGCCTCTCTCTGCAGCGCGATATCTTGCCCGCGCCTGTACTTGAGCGCCTTTTTGAAAAGCCGCTGCATATTATCCTGCGGAGAGAGAGTCGGATCCAGAGGAAGCCTTACCTCCCCCCCCTGAACCGAAAAATAATCCTGCAGCACAGCCTCCTCATCCCCTTTGTGCAGCAGATACAGCTGCGACTTGAGCAATTCCGCACGCTGCTGCATGATATCAGCCTGTTCAAAGCGAGCCCTATCCACGAGTACCTTTGCGAGTGCCCTTTCCGCTTTCTTTTTTTCCCTCCGAATCTCCTTGAGTCTTCTTGCACGAACCGATTCAAAAAGAAGTCCTGCCAATTGACCCGCCTCCATCATCTTTCCGCAGCCTGCCTCCTGCTCAATGAAACGGAGAGAGGCAGGCCGCCTTCCGGGCCGCAACGACCAGAGTGTAGCACCATCGGATCCAAGCGCTGTCATCTGACCTGCATGCAAGATCAATCGCCGGGCGCGACAGCGCTTCAGCCACAACTCCAGTCCCCTTTCTCCAGAAGCGGAAACCGCTCCAGCAATCACCCCCCCTTTCAGCACAATCCGGAGAGAGCGCCAGTGGTTCCCGACAGGCCCATCTCCGGAAGGAAAAGGGGAGTCACAAATTAAAGCAGTAAAGGCACTGTTTTCAAGGGAACAAACGAGCCACTTTTTTCCCTGATCCGGCAGATAAAGCTGAAAAACATAACATTCTCTCCAGGAGCAGACGACCTTATCTATCCTCGCACTCCGGGCCGAAAAAAAAGCAGCAGTTGCAGATATTGATTGTCGCAATCTCATCTACCCTATAGTATTTTTTTCAGAACAAAAAAACAACTGTTTCCGAATATTGAAGGACACAGAAGCGGGAGAACAGAATGACAGAAGAAGAAAAAGCGGAATTTGAACGGCTGAAAGCCGAAAACGAAAAACTAAGACAGTCTCAGCAGAAGGGACTGCATCTGAAAGTAAGCCAGAAAGGCGCGGTCTCTCTTTATGGGCTGGGCAGATTTCCGGTGACACTGTATAAAGAGCAATGGGAAAAAGTGCTCGACTTCAGCGAAGATATTAAATCATTTATCGAAAGAAACAGTTCTCAGTTAAAAACCAAAAACTGAAAAAATCAGGAATCCGGAATTTTCCTGACAACCCGATACAGACAGCGCCCGACGCTGTCTTTTCTTTTTTCGGTCCAGCGGATCAACAGAAAAACCACCCCAAAACCGGCAACCCCACAAACTGCAGCCGCCCCCTCCCCCAGGTGGCTCAAAAGCATTCCAAAACCGACCCAGAATCCAATAAGTGGAAGCAAAAAAAGCTTAATAAGCTGCAGGATAACAGCCGAGGGGCCGCCGCTGCTGAGGATCTCCACCCGATCGCCGCACTGAACTTCAAAATTGCATTGAACAGGCAGAGCGACCGTCCCACTCTTTGCCCCGGAACAGGCCCGACAGGAACCACAGGAAGAAGAGCGCTCAGCTATTACAGTTATTTTTCCAGCTTCAACAGAAGCCACCCGAGCAATTCGTTTCACAGCTTAGAAATCAAAGGTGAGGCGACGAACAGCCTCTCTACCAAACCGGGCAACCTGAATACTATAGTGCCCCCGGATCAACGCCCTGCGGATGGCCTGAATCCTGTACGTTCTGGCGGGTCTGAGAGGAATATATCTCGGCTGTTCACGATAAACGCGCCCCTGCTGTTTTCCATTGATATAAACACGTGCCCACTCATAGCGCCCCTCCAGGGTAAGGATGACGCCTCTGAAATAGGGCTTACGTATCACTACGGTTCTGGTGCGTAGCCGCGGAACATATATTCTCCTGCTGTGCCGTATCCTTCCCCTGTAGAGCGTCACCTTCGAATGCCCTCTGGCAACTTCAACTGTACGAGGCTCACCCCGGCGGACCACTCCCATTGAACGACCGTCCACGCGCAGTCTGACAGAAGGAATGTTTCCTCTATATATAATCCGCAGACTGCCTGAAAAAAGGCCCCAGGGACCAAGCCCCACTGTCAATATTATCACCGCATAGAATCGCACAGGATCCCCCTCCTGATATATTCAGCTCCAGCAAAAATAGATTATTCACGTCCTAAGAAAATGGTTACTCTTCGATGCTTTCCCGGGCCTCTCCGTCTGAGCCGAATTCGCCGGACACGGACAGCACCGGCCCGTTCAACACGTATACTATGTCTGAGCACTGTGGAAAGTGGAATCTGTACAGGACGATTCCAAAAAATCTTTCCATAGAAACGATCATTGATGATGAGATTCGCCCAGCGGTACCTGCCGCGAAGGCGAACGGTAATCCCGGCCAGATTTGGCGCCAGAAAAATCAGCTCTCTGTCATTGCCCATTGGCAAATACACCCTCTTGCGACTGCAAGACCTCCCCCTCTGGAGGCGGACAATATAATAACGTCCACCCGGAAGCATAATCCCTCTGGTCCGCTCCCGCCTGACCCTGCCGTAATAGCGATAAGAATCATCACCTCTCCCGCGAATATAGATAGAGAGCGAACTGCAACTGCCGCTATAGGTGATATACAGCCTGCGCATCACTCCATCCTGCTCAGTAAAAGCGGAAAAAAGCAGCAAACAGAAAAGTAGAAAAACAGAACGGCTCTTTCTATTCTTGAGCAGCAAAATTTTCCCCCTCCTGTGGCAGATTCCCGGATTTCTATCATACATATCCATAGTTGTGACACCACTAGCAAAATATAGTTACCGGCACTGGAAAGCCGATACCAGAAAAATAGAGCTTGACACTTGACGAATATCAGCCGTCGAATTACTCTGGTGCAGTGAAAAAAATAACTGCTCTGCTTCTTCTGGCCTTTTCAGCAGCTCTTCAGGGGGCTTTCCCCTCGGTCACGGGCCTGAAGAAAGAAATTCTTTTCCTGAGCAGAGAACTGCAAGAAGCGCGAAGGCTCCTGAAACTCCTGCCTGATCAAAAAACAATTTCAGCTATCTTCCAGCAAAAAAAAAAGCCGCTCAAAAGCTACATCTCATTCTGGGAAAAAAAGAAACTGACCATTGCCAGAGCCGGTCAATTCTTCGCAATCTATGAATCGCCGGACCAGATGGCACTTACAGACGGCCGGTTCATCTTCACAAGCAGTAAAAAAAACAGAGGACGCCTCCTCTCTTTGAATAGCAAGGGAATGCGCTGGCTGGGATGGTACAGCAACAACCAGATGGAGACTGCCTCTGTCCCTCAAGCAGAAGAGCTTCAGATAGGAAAAGTTAAAATATCCCGCAGCAGAAGAGCCGGAGAGTATCTGTTGAGTGTAACCGGGACGCATGGTTATGGTTACAGATTCAGCAAAAACGGGATACTCTCCTTTAACAAGCTGACAACACCCAGCCTCTTCTCAGAGATGAACTGGTTGAAGGAAAAGGGGCTTGCCCTGCTGCAGGCAGCCAGAACCGATATTCCTGGAAACATAGTGAGTCGAATTCTCGATGCCTATCTCAAAAAACAGGGGCATCCTGGCTATCCAGAAAAGCTGACATCCTTTACTCTCAACTATTTCAGAAAAGAAGCCGGGCTCGGAATGATAGCCGCAGCAGCTCCCCTCTCCAGAGCCGCCTCAGGACACGCCCGTTATATTGCGGCCAACAGCCGCTCAGGACGAAACAGACCCCCCCACCAACAATTCCCGGACGGCTTTGGGTTTACGGGCAGGAGTGTTGCAGACAGAATTAAAACCGCTGGTTTTGCCGGTCAGGCGGTTGAACTAATCGGCTTTGAAGCTAACCCGGTCAGCTGTATTGCGGAATGGATGACAACGATACACCACAGAAGAAGTATCCTGGCAAGCAGAACCTTCAGCTGCGGCTTTGGCAGCGCCCCCTTTGCCTATTCGGACAGCTCAGGAGTTGGAGTGCTCCTGCTCGGGATCAGGAGGAACAACCTGCAAAAAAAAATAATCTGGACCGGTTGCAGTCCGATCTGGCCGATCTGGGACGGGAGAGAGAGCCCCCGGACAGTACATCCGGCCAGAGGTCCCTATGGCCCCCCTTTCTCTCTCTGGAGCAAAACTGCGCGCAGTTTGCAAACCGACCTTCCACGGCTGCGCTTTCGAACTATATCCTTTCCAGGGGAAACCCACCTCCTTCCGATGTCTCCGCTTCCCTGGGGACAGAGGTTACGCGTCATCACTAAAAAAAGCTTCTACAGTTTGAAGACAATGAGATACCCCAGAGCATTACAGATACTCGATACTCTCCACCACAACGCCTGCAAAGAAACACCAACCAGCCCATAGCTATGGGATAGATCCAGCGACTTGATCCGGGAAGGAACTTTCCTTGAGAAGGAAGCGACTGACGCTCCACATCTTCCCCGGCATACCCTGATCTGTTCAACACAGGGGGACCAGGGAAGAAGTTAAGCCAATACAAATATAAAAAAGACTCTGTCAAAAAAAACTACATTAACACCCGGCCCCCCCACACTTACCATCACTTAAGCGTCTTAATCAGAGGCATGCCATTAGGACCGACTGGAATATACACAGTTGTGTGATTAGGTGATTTAGCCATCTTCTCCTGAGCCTTGATCGCCATATACTGAAGATAACTGAAGGTCAATGTCCGATTGATAATCCGCTGCGCATCTGCCACTCCCTTTGCCTCAACAATGCGAATCTGACGATCTTTCTCGGCGATTTTAAGAGAGTACTGCCGCTCTTCAATCTCCTGCTGTCGCTTGAGCTTACGGTTGATCGCTTCGTCCACTTCTTTAGGAGGAGTGATCGTACGAACAAGGGCGCGATCTATATGGATCCCTTTATCCTCAAGCGCTGCACCCATCTGCTTCTGAATGGACTGTCGAAGTGTAAAACGATTATTATTCAAATGCGTGAAATTGGTATACGTAGCAACAACGTCACGGACAACAGCCCTGGCTACCGGCCTGATAAAGGCTGAGAGTCGCTCATCATTACTGGCGATTTTTTTATAAATCCGATAGGCTTTCGTGGGGTCAATTTTATACCAGACAGTCATATCAAGTCTGACCTCGGTATTATTGATCGTCCTGGCGGTCATCGAATCATCACCCTGCCGCTGCCCTTCATAGACTGATTTACTCATAGTATATTCTTTGAGCCGGATAGAATACTTAACAACCCGGGCAAAAGGGTTAATGAAATTGATCCCCTCTTTGACCGTACTTTTAGAAACAGATCCAAAAAGGACCTTCACTCCGACCTCACCGGCATCAATCACACTGATAGAAGACAACAGCGAAGCGACAACTAAAACAACACTACCGAAAAGCAAAGTCAGCTTACGCGCATTCCCCTTATAAGCGATCCTCGTGTGAAGCGCACTGTTCAAAGCTACCACAACCGTGACAATGATCACTCCAATAAGTATCAGAAAATTCACATCAATCCTCCTTAAAATTTATCTTTATAACAGCACTCCTCTGATAATAAACATTCTTGAAGAAGGCGGATAGTAGAATTCTGGATCAGGAAGATCAAAACGAAATCTGAGAATGAGAAGGACTACAGAGGATCCGATGCCAGATCTCAGGTCGCACCCAGTCCCCGGGTCCAGGCCTATGCTCAGAATCAGAATACCCGTATACTTAGCACATGAACCCTATCAGCCGGAAAGGCGGGAATAAATTCCTCATCTTCTCGCTATTCCTCTTTGCACTGGCGTGTATCATATTCCTATCGCCTCTCAAAAACGAGCTGACCCCCAAAAAATTTAAACAACTGGCTGACCGGCTCTCTGGACTACCCCTCTTCCCTCTCCTCTACGGTGCAGCCACAGCAATCGGGACCTGGCTCATGCTCCCGTCATTCGCCTTTATTGTCGCTGCAGGGCTGATTTTCAGCCCTCTCCCAGGCATAGCCGTGACATGGCCTGCGGTAACTGCTGGTGCGCTTCTGGCGTTTATCAGCGGACGAACCTTTCTGCACGATTTCATCCAGCGGCACATCCACAGAGTCAGAGTACTCTCCAGACTCAATGAGTCCACGAAGCACAACGGCTTCCTTTTTAGCCTGATCGCTCGATTAATTCTGATCGTCCCCTGGAACATCTTCAATTACGCCGCCAGCCTCACTTCTGTAAGCTGGAAAAGCTACACCGCAGGAACAGCGCTCGGAATTCTCCCGGCAATCATTGTCATGAGTCTGCTGGGCAGTGCCGTTAAAAGAGCCAGGAAACAGCCGGAAGCACTGATTATACCGATCACCTGTAATATCATCATCATGATATCCGCAATTCTTGTTAAAAGAAAATTGTGGAAGAATACGCGACAATGAAAGTATTTATAAGAAGCATACTTAAATTCTTCTCTGATGCAGCCCCATCATTAAAAAAACAGCCCCTGGTCAGCATTATAGTCTTTATAATAAATGTGAGCTTCTTTCTGCTTGCTGCCGTTGTATTAAGAAAACTCTTCTCCGGCTTCTGGGACGGCGAAGTTTTCGGACGCCTTGCCAGGAGAGCCGACAACCCTGTACCACTCGCTCTTCTCCACGCAATTGGCGGAAAACCTCTTCTCCAGCTGTCCCTGCCCCTCTCCCTCTATCTTGCGTTTTCTCTGGCTTTCAGCCTGGCCACAATAGCCACTGGCCCGATCCTGGCCCGTTTCTCCAGGCGACTGCAGCCCGGATTTGAAAACGCAGAAAAAAGCAGTTTTCGGTCCCTTCTTTTTGAAATCCGGGAAGAACTCATCATGCTCTCCCACAATCTCAACCTGAGCGCTCTCCTCTTTCTGATAGGTGCGGCCCTCCTGCAGGGGCCAGCCCTCGCCACACCACTGTTTTACCTGGCCATGCCTCTCCTTTACGGACTATACGGTCTCTCCTATTATTGCCAACCCCGCGGCTGGTCCTACAGCAAAACAATGAGGGAATCGCTATCCAGACCTGCGGCCTTTGCAGGTTTCGCCGTCGCTTCTGCGACAGGGTATTTCCTTATTTTCTACATTTCCAGTAGAACCCCCTGGACAAGCGCCGCTTTCTTCATCCTTCTCGGAGCTACCGCACTCTGGAGAACAGTGGTCACCTCCTCAGGGACAGAATTCGCAGCCCAGCACTTCGGGCAAGCCACCTCTGTCAATAAAAAACGAAAAACAACAACAATCCTCGAAACCCTCTCCTTGTTTGGTGCAGCGCTTGTGGTTTTCACTGCAGCGCACGCCGCAAGTGCCATGCGGAACAGAATGGGGCTCCTGGAGTGTACATACTCCGTTTCCGGCATCCGGGCAGGTCTGCACCGTGACCGTCTCTTCTCAAAAGCAGAACTGACAATACACAACCCCACACAGGAGGCTGTTACCATTCCTGACTTTCACTTTGAAATCCAGATCAATAGAGCAACGATCGCCGATCTCTCTATTCGCGGGGCCAGCATTCCAGCCGCCAAAAAACACTCAATCCCGCTTAAAGGAACGATCAGAACAATTCAAGCTGTGAAAACTGTATTCAACGCGCTCAAAATTGGAAAATTCAAACCCTCATTTCGAGGCAGCTGCCAGCTCCCCCTCTGGTTCGGATCAATCAAGCTGTATCTGCTGCGCCGTTAACAGGGGGGATGCAATAAAAACTCCACCAGCCGGCCATCCATCTTCCGGAGTCGCCTGCTGAATTCCCGGGCAATATTGAGCAGCACTTTCGAAAAAAGACCGAGATTTTTCTGCGAGAGCTCCAGCAGAGCAGCATAAGGAAAAACCGCCAGATTGGTATCCTCAAGGGCGCGGATTGTTGCAGACCGCGGTTGAATATCAATCAAACACATCTCTCCGAAAGAATCACCGGTAACCAGTTCATTTATCTCCCGCTCCTCACCCGCCTCTCCCGCTTTATCAACTGCAACACGCCCCTTAAGGATAAGATAAAGCTCATTACCCGGCTCTCCCTCCAGGCAGACCGCATCACCGGCTGTAACCCGCCGCTCCACAATCCGTTCTTCTATAAATGTCAATTCATCATCACTAAGTCCGTGAAAAATCACCAGCTCCTTGAGCGTTGTCTTCAAACCCCGGGCCATACTATCCCCCTTTCAGGTATATAGAGGTTTCCTTATTATACTATGCAATTACAGAAAAATGGATGCAATACAATGCCGAGCAGGCCGTTTATATAAGTATGCGCACACCCGGGACATTGCAGGATTTCATAGACCTGGAATATAACAAACTGATCAACTACACCAATAGACTGCTCGGGCCGTCAGGGGAAGCCGATGGAGAAGATGTCGTCCAGGATGTGCTCCTCAGAGTGTTTGAGAATGCAGACCCAACAGCTCTTATCAATAACCTTTCCGCCTGTATCTATAAATCTCTCTGAAACAGGGTAATCAATATTTTCAGAAAAAAGAGACCAGCATGCTCCCTTGACGCCGGACTAACAGGAGAGCAGGATTTCACATTAAACGATATTCTGAAGGATTCCCGATTTGCTACACACGATCCAGTTGAGGATAAAGGGTGGCGGCAGCTCCTTCTGAAGCCCTGGATCAGCTCAAAGATGAAGAGAGAGCACTGGTAATTGCTGTAGAATATGGAAGAAAAAGCCTACCGGGAACTGGCCGAATCCCGGAACAATCAGCTACTGGCAGGCTGTTGAACTGTTCCTGCTGGCTAAGATCCTCCTCTTTAGATTCCATGGACACAAACAGCATAGCCCTGACCAGGAAGCTCAAAAATCCAGAGCCTGGAGCAAATGGCACGAAAGGACGCACGCAAAACAGTGTCACATACCGGATGAAAAACTCGAGGCTTATCACGAATACCAGGAATAAAGAGGGAGAAAACGCCTTCAATGAATGGCTGAACAGGCAAAGAGAGTCATGATGAAAAGAGTCAACTATATTGGCATAGTCCTTTTCTTCATGGTCCGCTGCAGCGCGAGAAAAAGCAGTTTCAGTAGCGCTTCACTGCAAATTCTTCAAGCGCAAATGGCTCGCCTCGATATGGGTTTACCTGGAGTGATTATTGTGCTATCCTGATGATTCCAAATCATGTAAATAAATCAAGAAAAGGAGTCTCTGCGTATGAAAAAGGTGTATGGTGGAATTATCCTGTTGTTTGCCGGGATACTGCTGTTTTCTGCCTGTAGCGGCGAAAGAACAGGAGGAGTGAAGAGGGGCAAACCCGTTTCGCAAATAAAAGCTTCAGATTTGAAAGGGGATCCTGAGGCCACTGTTGTGGTCCACTACAGAAGGAGCGATAGCGCTTATTCGACCTGGGGGCTCTGGCTCTGGAGCGACGAGAAAGACGGCAGACTGGTTAAGTTTGATGGTGTCGATGCTTTTGGCGCCTACAAAAATGTGTACCTTAAAAGTGGAAAAATCGGCTTCATTACTCGTCGCCTCTCTTCCTGGTCCAAAGATGTGGATAAGGACCGATTCTGGGAGAAAGGGATGCCGAAGCATATTTTTTTGCAGAGTGGACAGGAGCCGGTTTTCACAAGTGCTGCTGGAGCGCTGCTCCAGAAGATTATTTCTGCGGAGATAGTGGGGCTGAGGAAAATCCGCTGTTTTCTCACCGCAAATGCGGGCAGGGTAAAGAAGCGGGCTGTTACCATAATTGACGCTTCGGGTAAGCGCGTTGCTCTCAGCTCTCTTTCTATGTCAGACGCTAAAACTCTGATAGTGAAGACCGCAAAGCCAATTCTTCCCGGGAAGAAGTACATCCTGACGATTAAAGGGTTCACCGGCAGTGCTGCTCCTGGAGTCGCGGCTTCCCTGCTTGAAGGCCGCGCTTTTACATACAGAGGGAGAGATCTCGGTGCTGTATATACACCGGGGGCGACAACATTTAAAGTTTGGGCCCCGGTTGCGGATAGGGTGGAGCTCTGCTTATATAGAAGCTGGGATTCTTCACAGCCCTATAAGGCGCTGACGATGAATAAGAGGCCGCAGGGTATATGGGGTCTCCGCCTGGCTGGTAATAGAAAAGGGCTGATCTACAATTACAGGATCCTCAAAGGCGGAGACGCCAGAAACTGTCTTGATCCCTACGGAAAGGGGATGACAGCTTTTAAAAGCGGCAGCGGGGACGCAGTGGGAAGAAATGTCGTTGTTGATCTTCGTTCCACTGATCCTTCTGAATGGGACAAGGATCGTTATGTCAGGGGGACTGATCCCAGAGATACAGTTGTTTATGAGATACATATCAGAGATTTCACCATCTCCCCCTCGTCTGGAGTGGCAAAGGAGCTCAGAGGCACCTATCTGGGCTTCATTAAGAAGATCCCGTATTTGAAAGAGCTTGGTATCACCCATGTGCAACTTCTCCCGGTGATGAATTTCTATTACGGTAACGAGATGGATAAACGGTTTGAAAATGCTGAGAATGGATCTCCCGGATTTCGTGGCGCCAATTATAACTGGGGATATGATCCACACAGCTATTTTGCCCCGGAGGGATGGTATTCGCTTAACCCTGAAGACGCGCATGCCAGAATCAAGGAGTTGAAAAGATTGGTCCAGGCTCTGCACAAGGCCGGTATTGGTGTTATTCTTGATGTTGTTTACAATCATACTGCCACTACCGATATCCTGAATAATCTTGCACCCGGGTATTATTACCGGATGGAGAAAAACGGCAGCTATTGCAACGGATCAGGCTGCGGCAACGAAGTGGCGAGCCGACGGCCGATGGTGCGTAAGCTGATCCTGGATTCCCTTGAGTACTGGACCCGCGAATTTCATATCGATGGTTTCCGATTTGATCTGCTTGGACTTACCGATGAAAAAACCATGCAGAAGGCGTACAGGCGGTTGCAGCGGATTAATCCGTCCATTATCCTTCATGGTGAAGGCTGGAATGTCGGCTCCTACCTTCCTGTAGAGCAGAAGTTTGTTAAGGTCAAAAGTGCTCTGAAACGGAAAAACAAAGGGATAGCCGTATTCAATGATGGGATACGGGACGCGCTCAAGTCAGGCGGCCTCGGTGCTGCTACGCAACCCGGTTTTGTTACAGGTGACAGGAACCAGAAACCGTATGTGAAAATGAGTCTTATCGGGAGTATTGTCTCCTATCTCAAAGACAGAGAGATTAAGAACTTCAAAACCCGGAAGGATTACATCACCACCCTTCAAAAAAGTTCAAAGCCGCCGACCGCCAGAAATTACTGTCAGTTCGCCTTCGATTCTTCAATGGTTTTAAATTACATCTCCTGCCACGATAACCGGACCCTCTGGGATAAAATTCGCGCCTCTGCGCTTGGTAGTGGGTTAACCAGAAGTCAATACGAGCGGATGCACAGACTGGCCAATTTTGTGCTTTTTGTCAGTCAGGGGCGTCTGTTTCTCCATGCTGGTTCGGAATTCCAGCGCAGTAAGCCCAACCAGTATCAGGAAAAAGGGTATGACCACAACAGCTATGACTCCGGTGACAACGTCAATGCTCTGGATTGGTCTCTTGTACAAAAAAACCGGAAGACCTTTGAGTATATCAAAGGTTTGATCACTATCCGGCGTGCGCATCGTGCCTTTCGGCTCCGGAGTGCCCGGGAGATTATCCGAAAAGTGACCTTTCTCAACGTAGAAGGTGATGACAGGATGTTCATTTCCATGAAGATTCGAGATCCCCGGGAGAGCAAGGGATGGAAAAGCATCATTGTTTTGATCAATGGGAACCGGAAGCCGAAAACTGTACAAATCCCTGAAGTGGCAAAGGGATATCGTGTGGTTGCTGATGGTGATGTAGCCGGAAAGGAGCTCAGTCAGTACAAACTGGCCGGAGGATCGATTATTGTTCCAGCATTATCCGGGATGATTTTGACGAAGTAAGCAGAGATGCGGGGGGAAGGCTTCCCTCCTCCGCCCTCGCGAATTCTGTTCAGGATTCAGAGGCAGCAGGGGGAACAATATGGATGATATCATTTTTTACGAAAAAAGTGTAGTCAATTTTTTGTTTCTTAACATATGATTCAAGTTCAGATATTTCCGGATAACCGTCTTTACCCACAAAAAATCTGGCATCATCAATCAGAATCAGATGTCCTTCGCATGGATGATTGAAAATATACTCTAATTCTTTGACAATTGGGGTATCCAGAGTCCCTTTTGCTGTTATTCCCCCACTGTAATGGGCATCGAGCCAGAAAAGGCAAGGATTGTTGATTTTGCCCAGCAGTTTTTGCAACTCAATACCGCTGTCTCCCTGAAGGCAGGTGATATGCTTGTTTTTCTTGAAATATTCCTTAGCTCTGGAATGAAGTTTATTGCTGAGTTCAATGGAGTATATTTTTTCAAATTTGTTTTTTACAGCCAAGATCATGTCCCCGAGAAAAGTTCCGGTTTCAATAAATGTCTGGAAATTTGTTTTTTTTCCATAAAAACGGACAGTGTTCTCCTTTATGGATCTGGGGGGCGGGACAGGTGAACTGCTTCTCTTCAAGCGTCTTTTATAGAGCAAAGATTGCAAAAAGAAAGAGATGAAATTATGGCGAATAAAAACAATTCTGTCCATTTTATGCAGCAAGCTCATTCCGTGAACCTCCTTTTCAAGTAAAATATATAATCTGTAAGGGAATAACAACAGGTAAATGTATAAGAGTGATACGATGACGCCCAAAATTTTTCGCGCTTCTCTCAATACTGTTTATTGACAGCCGCGTGAACGGTCTCGATCTCATCTGCTGCGAACGACCCGGCCTCAAAGCCCTTGAACCCGGTCTGAACCAATTAGCACTCGCTGCGGCCAAACGTGGACAGATTTCATTCCCCGACCATCTCTATTTGCTTGTAGCCCCGAAGTCAAAATTCATTTGCGTGACCAGCGACAAACCATACGCCTGCACTGAAAAAAGCCCCGGCCCGCCGAAAAAAATCAAATCAGAATATCCACAGATGAGGGAGATGTTGACCCCCCCTCTCTCAGGACTCTTTAGAAACGCCCTCTTGCCATTTCTTCCGCATTCTGACAGTATTATTGACTGTACACTTGTGCAAAAGGCGGAACAGGGAATGCAGGACAACACAGCGCTCTATTGCTCCGGCAGCATAGAATCCCTTGCCGCCAAACTCGCGGAGGCGGTCCAGGAGTGCGAAGACCCCTTTAAGCCATCCCTGATTCTGGTCCCTAACGGCAACCTCCGCAAATGGCTCAAGCTCTATCTTGCCCGACAGAACGGAGCAGTCGCAGGGACAGACATCCGCTTTCTGGAAACCGGTCTCAACGCCCGCTTTTTCGGGGAAGAGCAAACCGAAGTACTCACTGATGATAAACTCGCCATCTTGATCCATAGCCTCCTCTCAAGCCAGTTAATTGCTGAGAAAGAACTCTCTCCCTTCGTCGACTACTTTGCAGCTAAAGGGACCCTCGATTCTTCACGGCGCTGGCAACTGGCGGTTAAGCTGGCGCGGCTTTTCCGGGACTACAGTCTCCACAGACACGATTATACTGATAATTGGCTCAAGGGAGAAACCAGCTTCGGGGATATTGATGATCAGATCAGCGCAGCTCAGGCAATGCTCTACAGAGAACTCTTCAAAAAGCAAGGACTGCTCGACAGAGTGAACAACCTTCGAACAGAAGCACTCCCCCTAGCCGCCATTTTTCAGGGACAGCAGCCTGAAGCAGGGGAAGGCACACCGATCCATGTATTCGGCTTTTCCAGCATTTCTGACTTCCATATGCATGGCCTGGCGACACTCGCCGGGTCCACAAAACTCGCCATCTACCTGCTCTCCCTCTGGGAAAAAGCGGATAATCAGGAGACCCCGGACATCCTTAAAGATACCCGAAAAAGCTGGGGACGGGTCAGTCTTGGGGCCGAAAAATTGATCAATACGCACTTCAAAAGGAATCCAGTAGCAACAGGCAGAGAACAAAACAGACCTTCTGTGCTCACTGCCCTGCAGGAGGCACTTCTTACCGGGAAAACTCCGGCAACAGCGCTCAGGCAGGACCAAAGCCTCCAGATCACCGGTTGTCCCGGAATCTTCCGGGAAGTAGAAACCGTGTTCAACAGCATCCTTTTCAATATGGAAGAAGATGAGGACCTGGAACTGACAGATATCGCAGTTCTCACAACCAGCATTCAGCACTATCTGGCCGCGCTCCAGTCAGTCTTCAGTGAGCTGAAGATCAACGGCAAAAGGCTGCCCTACAACCTCTCAGACAGCAATGCCTACGAAGAGAGCCTCTTCGGGCAGGCGCTCCTCAATCTGCTCGCTCTCGCAGACAACGGGCTCTCCCGCCGGGATGTATTTAACCTGATACGCAATCCCGTGATTCAGGCAGGAAGAAAAGTCTCAGAGCCAACAACCGAAATCTGGGCCCGCTGGACAGAGGAGCTGCAAATTTTCCGGGAAAGCAAGGACAGCGGCAGAAGCTGGCGATTCGGCCTGCAGAGACTCCGTTTAGGGCATATTTTTGCAACAGACAGCAATGACCCTGTCTGCCTGCAGGGGCGGCTACCCTACAGGAATATCGACAGCAGCAATACAGCCGCTATCAGTAAATTCTCCAGCTTCATTGACGATCTTCTCCAGCTCCATGAACAACTCCGGCAGAAGGAAAGAAACGCCGAACAATGGAAAATCGTGATCATGGATCTGATGGGCAACTTCCTCGCTATCCCCCCTGAACGACCACAGGAGATACGCGTCATGAGGGAGATGGAAAGCGCACTGGATGAACTGCTCCTCTCAGATACTGCAGCTGAAGCAGTGGATTGCGGACAGCAGCTTCCAGCAGCTGTTATCCGGGATTTCCTCACCCGAAAGCTCAAAGGCCTGCCCGTGACACGGGGGCAATACCTGACCGGAGGGGTGACCATATCGTCTCTGCTCCCGATGCGACCGGTTCCGTTCAAAATCGTCTATATACTCGGCCTGCAGGAAAGCCAGTTCCCGGGAGGCAGCAGCAGTAGCATCCTGGATTTGCGAACCCGGGAAAAGACAGGACGACCGGAAGACGTCACAGTCCCGGAATTGAACAGAGCTCTCTTTCTGGAAACCCTCCTCTGCACAAGAAAAAAAATCTACCTCTCTTTCATTAACAGAGATCTACAAAAAGACAGAGAGTTCTTCCCTTGTTCTATCCTCACCAGACTGAAATCACTGATTGAAGAAATCCTCCTTTCAGACGACTTCCTGATCACGCATGCACCCTTAAAAGGGTACAGTGTGGCCTATCTTCATCCCGATACCGCTCCCAATGATACAGGGGTGAACTATAATCCCTATGATCGGCTGCTCTGTCTCAAACGGCTGACAGCACAGCATCGCCTCCAACCCCTGGTAAAAGAAGAAGCATTAATTCAAAAAAATACAGAAAATATATCAGTGCCGGCAGAGAAAAGAGAACCGCAGATCCACGAGGAAACCACACTTTCTCTCAAAGAGTTGACAGCATTTCTGATCAACCCCGGCAGGGCCCGTCTCAAACGGTTCATCCGGGCAAAAATTGCCCCTGGTGAAGACAGCAGCCTGCTCACCCATCCTGAGCTGAGCTCTGGATATGTTGTGCGTGACCGACTCTTTGATGTAATGATGCAGGAGCTGCTCTCTGGCCGCTCTCCCCTGGAAGGGATGCAGCAATATTATACCAGGCAGCTAAAAGACGAGCAGCTCATCCCGGAAGGGGCCTTCAGAAATCTGGACTGGAAAAAACTGGAAGAGGAGTTCAGCACCATCCTCACTGGAACCGCAACAAAAACAGGGCTTGCGGACTTTATCACATCTTACCGAACTGAATTCCCCTATTGTGAACAGGCCCGCCTCTCCGGCAAAGACACAGAAAGTATAACCGGAATTTTTGACATCCACCTGAACAGCATCCCGATAACAAACGGGCAAACAGTCCGGCTCGTCGGTAATACCGGATGGCTGCGGCGGAATGAGAACAACAGCAGCTGGCAATTCTTAACCAGAAGCTCCGGCGGCAGAGGGCCATTTTACAGCAGTCTGCAGGAAATACTGTTCTCTCTCTGCGCCGCTGCGTTTGGCGACGCCTCCTGTTCCACACCGGTCAATGTGGTTATCGAAAAAGATGGTGTCAGCACGCTTCCACTCAATCTTGGATCAATAAATAGTGCAAAATATATCACCACCCTGATCAGTGATTATCTCACTCCGACTCCTCCGGAGGCACTCCCCTTGCGCGGCATTCTTTCTCTTCTTAAAAGAAGCGCAGGCAGAGGCAAACCCATTACAGCCTCTCTTATCCACGAACAAAGCAGCGGCTTTAAGGAAAAACTGGAAACATACCTCTACACAACAGACAACCCAGGAACCACCGGATATGATGAGTATCTGAAACTATGCAATGCAACTGTCCCTGACAATACAGAGGCGGTCCTTTTACGAAGGCTCCTGCCCCTTTACCAACTTCAGGATAACGTGAGGATAGCAGAGTGATCCACCAGAAAATCAATTCCCCGGCTGAGATAGATCTCTCCAGAGACGCGCTTATTGAGGCCTCCGCAGGCACGGGTAAAACGTTCACCCTCACCCATCTTGTGGTTCGGACGATCCGGGAGCGAAAAATCCCTCTGGACCGGATACTGATCGTCACATATACGGAAAAAGCTGCCGGTGAAATGCGGGAACGGCTGCGTGAACTCCTGGAGAAAGCGGTTAAAGAAAAACAATTTCTGAGCCAACCGTTAGCCCCGGAAGAAATTAAAAACCTCAGAGAGCAGGCGCTCTCCTACGATCAGGCAAATATTCAGACCATCCACGCGTTCTGTATGGAAACCCTGCAACGATACGCGTTTGAAAACGGGTTCCACTTTCAGCTGGAGCAGGCAGATGACAGGGAGATCGCTCACTTCTGCCTGCGGGAACTTCTCGACACCCGCCTTCCCGTAGAGATGCAAGAACAGCTGGAAATCTTCCTCGCGCTGAGCGGTTTCCACTCTTCTCCCGGGGGGAGACAAAAATCCTGTGAAGAACAGATCGCCACTCTTGCCATAACATTCAACCCGGACCACGCGGATCTTTTGCCGGACCCGGAGGGAGCCGATTTCGATGCGCTGCCGACCACAGCCATCGACGCTCTCAACAGACTGCTGTCTGATCCGGTCTTTGCTTCTGCAGTACCGAAATTCACAATAAAGGGTAGACAACTCCTGGAAAAGGTACACCAGAGTACAGATCAGGCTACAGCCCTTGCTGCGCTGAGCGCCTCTTCCAGAAAGCCGGACGAAATCAAATTCGACAGTAGAAAAAAAACAACAGAAACGGAAAGACAATTCCATAGCCGGCTCCTGAAACTGATCCACAAATGTGGAGAAGCAGGCATGTATTTCTACGCCTTCCTTGTCAAGCAGACCGGCAGTCTGATGCGGCAATACAAAGATACCCGTCATCAAATCAGCTTTGAGGATATGCTCACTCGAGTTGAAGAGGGGCTGGCCCGCAAGGAGGGCCATCTGCTCCACACCCTCCGGGAACGGTTCCACACCGCCCTGGTTGACGAGTTTCAGGACACAGATCCTGTCCAGTGGAGTATCTTCCGCAGGGTATTCCTGGAAAGCAGCAAAAACCGCCTGTTCATTATTGGCGACCCCAAGCAGGCGATCTACAGTTTTCGCGGTGCGGATATCCATACCTACTATGAAGCGGCGGAAACCATCCAGTCGCTCACAAAAACCGACACAGCGTGCTATCAGCTCCCGATCAACCGGCGCTCTGCACCACAACTGATTAAAGACAGCAATCTCTTCTTCAAAGCCTGTTTCAGCCATCAGGAAGGTGAAGAAAACTGGCGACGATGGACCGGCTTCCGTGCATCTGAAGCCCCATCCATGCCACTGAACAGCAGCAATCTGCCGGGAAACCAGACAGGACTGTTCCGTTGTGAAATTGACGGCAACCTGAGCGCCCTGCAGCAGAAGGTCAATGCAGCTCAAAGAATCGCTGCTGCATGCCAGGCACTCCTGAGCAGTGGTACGAGGATCTCCATCGGGAAAGACAATCCATCCCGTCCTGTCAATTACAAAGATATCTGTATACTCACCAGAACCCACCGCGCTTCGAGCCTGATAGAAGAGACACTGCTCGGAGAAAACATCCCCTGCACAATCTATAAAAAAAGAAGAATTTACAGCTCTGATGAAGCTCTGCATACCTCACTCCTCCTTCGCCACCTGGCCGCACCGCAGGACAGCGATCTTATCAGGCTGGCCCTGCTCACCCCTTTCTTCGAAAAAAGCAGCCACCCTATCCCGGAGATCCCGGATCCGGAAAGCCGCGCTGGAGTCTATCTAGCCAAACTGCAAAATCTTGCAGCCAATCGTAACTGGGGCGGCCTCTTCCGCGCTATACTCACAGAAAGTGGAATTGCCATCAGGGAGTACCCTTTGCCAGGAGGGGAACGCCGCCTCACCAACCTTGAACAAATTTTCCAGAACCTGGAAAGTACAGCTGTTACCGGTGGGCTGGATATCCATCGACTTGCGGAACAGATGGAACGGTTGATCAAAGAGGAAGCGAACAGCGCCCGGGATGAAAATCTTCACAGAATTGAAAGCGAAGAACCCCGTATTCAGATTATGACAATCCACTCCAGCAAAGGATTGCAATTCCCCTTTGTATATGTTACCGCTCCTCTGGAAGGAAACGGCAGCGACCGGGACAACTGGCACACCTGGCCAGAGCGGAGCGCCCATGGGACAAGGAGGGTATATGACCTGTTAAAAAAAGCACCGGAACGGCATAAACATGAGGTTTCTGAAGAAGGGAAACGACTCCTCTATGTGGCGCTTACCCGCGGGATTTTTCACACCTGCCTTTTCTTCTCCTCCACAAAAAACGGGAACGCCCTGACCGGAGCTGTGGAGAGGCTCCGCAAGCTGCCCGATACAACAGATAATGGTCGGACATTGCTCTCCCTGAGCGATGGATTGAAAATCATCCACCCACCCTCTCCGCTTTTTCCGGAAGCGGCTGATTTCATAGAAACCGGCTACAAAAGCAGACGTATTTCCCTTGCTTCTTTCTCAAGCCTGGTGGACCACGTCACCCACAACATCCCGGAACTCTCATTCGGGGAGAGCGGACCAGAAACTGATGAACAAGAAGAGGAGGAGGATAACAGCATTCCCGAAATAACAGGCAGCATCCTCCTCCCCAGAGGACCGAAAACAGGAAATCTGCTCCACACCCTTCTGGAAACAATCCCCTTTGAAACAGCAGATACGGATCCCGGCACTTTTATTGAGCAGCACAGAGAATGGATCAGAGCAGCCTACCAGCAGAGCCGGATTCGTCCTGTACACTCGTACTTTTTGTATAATCCGGATTTTCAACGCAACAATGATGATTCAATACCCGAAGAGGTGCAGACCGAAGCAGTCATCAAAGAAATTTGCACCATACTCTATAATGCCCTCACCACTCCACTGGAAGAGGGACCTGGAAAGACCTTCCGTCTCTGTGAAATTAAAGAGAACGACAGAAAACAGGAGCTTGAATTCCACTTCTATCTCAATGGGGAAGAAGCCGCCAGTATTAAAAAGGAGAATGGCTGGTTCCCGAAAGGGTATTTTACCGGCTTCATTGACCTGGTCTTTCGCAGAAAAGAACGCTACCATATCCTGGACTGGAAGAGCAACTGGCTGCGAAGCTATGATAGCGCAACAATGCGGGATGCCATGAATACACACAGCTATGGTTATCAGGCAGCCATCTACAGGGAAGCGCTCAACCGCTGGCTGAAAGCACACAATCTGAACAGCACTCCGGGGAACGTCTACTACCTCTTTCTGCGTGGAGTCACTCCTCAGGGAGGAGGGGTATACCGCATCGCCGATCCCGCTCCCTTTCCGGCTGAAGCAAGGCAAGTCTGATGCAGGAGGGCGCAGCTGCAATGCATAATCCGGAATTCAGCATCCTGCTCAATACAACCGCAGAATTTCTGGGCTTTGGCAATGCCGCTGAGATGAAATCCAGGCTTACCGAGCTGGGAGCCCTGGAAGAGCTGGATTGGTTTCTTATCCATGATCTATGCTCACTCACCAGCAGCTCTGACGCTGAAGCTGTGGCCCTGCTTATTCTGCTGCTCCGTTCCCGTAATCAGGGGAGCCTCTGTCTACCGCTCTACAATATAGAGGAACAGCTAAAAAACATCCATGCTCCAACCTCGAATGCAGATAAAATACATGCATGGATAAAAACAAACCCGACCACTCTGATAGCAGAAGCTCCGAAATCTAATGCTCCGCTTGTCTATGACAAAAATGAGAACCTCCTCTATATACAGCAACTTTTCAGGGCCGAAACAGCTATCTTTGAAAAAATTTCCGCCCTTGCCTCCCATAAACCTGCGAGCTTCAGTACAGAAAAAATAAACTCTATCTTCAAAGAAGTTTTTATAGAGCGTCCTTTCACAATTCAGGGTAAAAGAGTGACACTGAATGCGGAACAGAAGACCGCCTGTCTTCTGGGCCTGATAAATCCGCTCACTCTGATCACAGGAGGGCCGGGAACAGGAAAAACATCAATGATTGCGGCTCTTCTCCGCTGCCTGATCCTCAACGAGGAAAAGCCGGAAGCAATTTTTCTTACGGCCCCTACCGGGAGAGCCGCCCGCCGGATGAGCAATTCCATCCGTCTTCTTATGGAAGACGTCCCGAATCCGACCGACAATGAAAAACGGATTACCGAAATTAGAAGCGGCACTGTACACAAACTGCTTTCCTGCAATCCACAGACAGGAGAGTTCCAGCATACGCAGGAACAGCCTGTACCCTGCTCTTTCCTTATCCTTGATGAAGCGAGCATGCTTTCAGCACAGTTGATGCATGCTCTTCTTGATGCCCTCCCCCTCTCCTGCCGTATCGTTCTGATCGGAGACAAAAATCAGCTCCCCTCAGTCGACACAGGAGCGGTCCTCAGAGATCTGCTGCCAGAGGCTCCATGCTATAGCGCAGAACTTCTCCAGCTCGCACAGGATACTCTCAAATTGCAGCTGGAGTCCTCCCGGGGAAAACGGCTGACAGACAAAACAGTATTCCTGAAAACCAGCTATCGTTCAGAGCGGTATATCCTCAATTTTGCGAAATCCGTTAACAAGGGCGAGCCTGTTGCGGACAGCAATGGTAATGCAGTGTGGTATGAAGCAGGCGCAGCACACCAGGGACTGCCGGCAGTTCCAACCGGCCCGGAAGGAGTGATCTGGCCTGCAAGAATATTCAAAAACGGCTCTGTAATTATTGATGGCGGAGGATGCTGGAAAATGCCCCCTTTCAGCTCTCCTCAGGAGTTCGCAAAACTGATGATAAGCTGGATAAGCAACCGCATGGAGCGTCCAGAAGACCCTGAGGAAGCATCCTGGACAGAACTTCTGCAAAGAGCAGTCCAATTCTCCAGAGAGAGTCCGGAATTCCATACAACAGTCAAAAAAATTTTCCAGCTTCTGAACAGCGCCCGTATTCTGACCGTTCTGCGCCAGGGTCCATCAGGCTGCAACCGTATAAACTCCATTCTTGCCGAAGAAATGAAGAGGAAAACAGACAGCAATCGAAAGGGCGCCCTCTTTCACGGTCTGCCTCTAATGATAACCAAAAACGATGCACAAAGCGGTTTATACAATGGTGATGTGGGAATCATTCTGAAAATAAGAGAGACAGACGGGAGGATCGCATACAGAGCCTGCTTTGAACAGATGCACAGAACAGCACTCTTTGATCTTGACAGGATTCCGGAATACGAACCAGCTTTCGCGATTACAGTACACAAGAGTCAGGGCTCTGAATACAACGAAGTGCTGCTTATTCTCCCGAATGAGCCGGAACACAGCCTCAATACCAGAGAGATCATCTATACAGGCATCACCCGCGCCAGACACCTCGCCGTGATCTACGGAAGCGATGCTGTACTGCAGACAGGAATAGCCAACCGGGGCCGGAGAAGCTCCGGCCTGAACCATCGAAAGATGAACTGAACCATAGACCGTATAAACTGAAAAAAAAGTAGATCAAAAAGGGAACTATATCCCTGTCGCAACCACTTAAAAAATAAAAACAAGGAGAAACTATGCGAAATCTACTGCTACTCCTCTTATTCATCGTTATTTCCTCTGGCTGCGCCGAAGACCCTTCAGAATCGGATCCAGGGTTGGATTCAGATCCAGGAGTCCGGCCGCCCACCTCAGAAAGAGCATCTTCCGACTATCGCGGGGAAATCTTCCACACTCTGGCGCGCATCCAGCAGCCGGAAGCGGTGGACAGACCATTACAGATAGGGCAGCCTGTCTCCAATGCAGCAAATGGATTCACCACCGTCACCACCCGCTACAAAGCCGCCCCGGGATTCGACGAACTGATCTGCCTGGACCCTGGCTCCGACACGCTCTGGCCTGGAGCGCTCCTGTATGGCCATTCCATCGTCGACGGGGACTACCTCCCTGCTGTTGCCGGTCGGACACCGGTTACAATCTCCCTCTCTCTGGTTAACATCAGCGGTTCTGTCGTTAAAACGGTTACCAATCCTCGTCTCTCCTCCATGCGAGCTGCGATTAACAATATACTGGCGCAGCATATCACCGGTTCCACACCGGCCCGCACCTCATTCAGCGTGAGTGAGGTCTACAATGAAGATCAACTACAGCTGGCTGTCGGAGGCTCATTCGGAACAGGGGTTTGCTCTATCAAGAGTCAATTTGATTTTTCCGACAAAAACATCCGCTCCCGCTCGCTGGTACGATTTGTCCAGATTTATTACACCATAGACATCGATATGCCAGCAACACCTGGTTCTGTTTTCTCCTCATCAAATGAGGCTGCAACTGTGGTCAAGAAATGCCGCGGCATTTCTCCGCTTTACGTCTCCTCTGTCAGCTACGGCAGACTGGCCCTCTTCTCCTTTGAATCCACAGAGGAGAGCGAGGCCCTTAAAATAGCGGTCAGCTGTGCCTTCAGCAGCCTGGTCAATAAAGGGCAAATCAGCCTCACCACGAGCCAGCAGAGACTGCTGAAAAGCTGCATTATCAAAGCGACAGTTATCGGCGGTAACGGTGCTCTGGCTGTGCACACCATCAACGGGCTGGAAGGGCTCAAAGCATTTGTCCTGATGGGTGGCAATTATGATCGGGATAATCCGGGTGCACCGCTTGCCTACAGACTCAGATACCTTTCTGATAACGCAACATGCAGGATAATTTTTTCATCAGAATACGAGGTAATACGCCGATTCCAGCATGGCTCAAAATTCCGGGTCTATGAAATGACCCTCCATTGTGACAAAGAAAACGATGCCGGAGACTGCGAGGAATTCTACGGCAACTTAATCATCGAATGCATCAACACTAACAGAAACAGCGCTTATCAGGGTTTCTGGCACGGAGAACAGGCCACCCCTCATGTCTGGAATCTCTTCAGTTCAGGCGCCTGGTCGCTCAAAGAGGGCAGGTCCAGATCTATTTCAGGAGGCAGGGAATTTATGGTGCCCATTGAAGACAAGGAGCATACCATAATCCGGGTCACCGGAATGCTTAAAGAATGTGACACATGGGGCGACGACAATCTGGGCACGCACTCAGTCAGCATTCCACTAGAAAACCTGCAGGAGGGGGAGTATGCTTTGAGCGGATTTCGATGTGGAAGGACGAGAGCACATTTTGAATTCCGTATCAGACCACTATAATAAAAAAGAAATAGCTGGCAACCATTCCTGTTTCTTACTATATTATTTTATGTTTATCGTATTAATTTCTGGATAGATTTACCGTAATAAGGTAAAATGCGGTTAATCGGGTAATAAAGGTAACCTGTTATTGGTCTATAATACAATGGCGTACATTCCAGGAGGAAGCATGTCTCTCAAAAAAATCTTCGCTGCATCCATTCTGCTCGTGAGCCTGCTGCTCACAGCCTGCGCTTCAGAAAAAATCGATATAACCCTGCTCCATTTCAACGACTTCCACGCACAGATCGATCCACTCAAGGTGAAATGGACCCCGACAATGAGCTGGGGCAGCGCTCCAACATCAGCCGGAATAGCACGGATGATCCACCAGATCAAAATACTCAAAAACAAAAACACCTTGATCCTGAGCGGCGGAGATATGATAATGGGCTCCCCATTCTCAACTATATTTAAAGGAAGAGCAACCTATACACTGTTCAACGGCCTTATCGACTACATGGTTATCGGCAACCACGAATTTGATTACGACCAACCCAATCTCAGAGCCTTAATGAAAATTTCAGACTTCAAAGTATTTACATCCAATGTGTACACAACAAAAGGGAAGCCCTACACAAAAGAGCGCTGGTTCATCCGCACAGTCAACGGAATCAAAGTGGGCATCTTCGGGCTCACCACCAGTGAAACGCCGATCACCACTTACCCCAGATATGTAGCGGACCTCACGTTCAAAAACGAAATCAAAGTCGCACGGGAGATGGTCAAACTCTTAAAGGAAAAAGGGGCGGAAATAATTGTCGCCCTGAATCATGTCGGACTCAGCACAGACGAGACCATTGCTGAGGATGTGAAAGGGATTGACATCATCGTGGGCGGCCACTCCCACTCTGTTACTAACAATTATAAGATTAAAAACAGCTGGATAGCCCAGGCCGGCTCCAGCAGCCGCTATCTCGGGAAAATAGATATCTCCTTTAATCGAAACAGCAAGAAGATCACAAAAGTCAAATCCATTCTCATCCCGATGAAGAAAAACCTCCCTATGGACAAAGCAGCGCTGACAAAAATCGCGGAATACCGTACAAAACTGGACAAAGCGCTTCAGACCGTTGTCGGAGAAACCAGAGTGCTGCTCAACGGGATGCGCAGTGTTGTCCGCTCACTGGAGAGCAACCTCCCCAACTACATCGCAGATACCATCATGCTCAAAACCAGCAGCGACATGGCTCTCATAAACGGCGGTGGAGTGAGAGAGAGTATTCAAAAAGGCAAAATCCGTGTTCTTGACATCATCAAGGTGCTGCCCTTCAACAACACCATCGTCACCGTGAAACTCAAAGGAAGCGCCATCATCTCCATGCTGAAGAAGAGCGCTGCACTCGGAGCGGGTGCGGGCGGAATGCTCCACGTCTCAAAGGGTCTCAAATACAGAATAACGGGTCATAACCTTGAGAGCTGCAGCTTCAAAGACAAACCGCTCGAACCTGAGCAACTCTATAAAGTGGCAACAAGCAGCTTTATGGCTGCCGGCGGCGACGGATACAGCGAATTTACAAAAGGCACTTCCAGCTACGACACAGGCATCACAATGGCAGACGCCCTGCAGAAGCGGATCACGAAGGAAAAAATCATCAACCCGCAGGTAGAGGGCAGAATTGAACGGGATTGATCCTCCCGCTCTCTACAAACCAGCAAACCCTCTGCATAACGGTAGCCCTTTACAAAAAGGGCTACCATAGCCATGTTACAGAAAGTCCTATTGTTTTTTTGGACCTTATGTAATAAACGGCTCTCTGCCAACAAACGCTCCAATAGTGAAATGGCATAGTCTATCCCTGATCTCCAACGCCAGCCATCAATATAGCTCTAAGGTTTTATAAAAATAGAAGTATCCTTCATGCCATTGGAGAGTCTGATTTGTCTCCAGTTGTTGATTTTTTTTCCTACTTCTTCCCATACAGGAGTTGCGTATCCGGCATCTTTTTTTCTTGCATAGGGCGCTCTGGTATTGATTGTATTCGGAAAATATCTTTGAATGTCATCAATAATCAAGAGCCCACCGGCTTTGATTTTTTTTAGACAGGCAAGCGTGCATTGGTCTCTGAGGATTCCGTCAACAAGGCAGTAGTCGAGAGAACTATCTTGGATTGCCGATATCGAGGCGACGTATTCCTGTTGTTTTTTTCGAGGGTTGTCAGACTCCAGCAATTGAAAATCAATTTTTTTCAATCCCCTTTTTCTCAATTTTTTATTTACAATTTTAAACCATTCTGGATTATGCTCAATACTGGTGATTTTTTTTGACTTCTCTGCAAACCAGCAGGTACTAGTACCAGAACCCCATTCAAAACCGACGTCATTTTCCTTAATCCAGGATAATAAGATATTATTGACTTCTTTTGGGAGCCATGGTTTATTTTTGTTCATTTTAGTGTAAATTAATGATTTGAAGCAATTGTAAAAATAACGTATGGACCAATGAGTAATGCGATGCATAATACCCTCTCATTATCAAATGGGATAAGCAAAAATGCTTGAATATTAATTCATAGAAAAAATACCCCTTTTGAGGAAAATATAGTAAAATAATCTCCCCCTGTCCGGCCGCCAGACTGAGATCAAAATACCGGAGAAGCAGATGAAATACATTGGAGCCCATGTGAGTGCTGCAGGTGGAGTATCCAGCGCTCCAAAAAACGCGCAAAAAATCAACGCCACAGCCTTTGCCCTCTTCTCCCGTAACCAGCGGCAATGGACAAGCCCCCCTTTGAAAGCAGAAGAAATCACCGCCTTCAAGAAGGCGCTCACAGAGAGCGGCATCAAACCACAACACATCCTTCCCCACGACAGCTATCTGATCAATCTGGGCAATGCCGATAAAGAGAAACGGAAAAAATCTTTCCTCGCTTTTCTTGATGAGGCACGACGCTGTGAAGCACTCGGCCTCTGCACCCTTAACTTCCATCCCGGAAGCCACCTCAGAGAAATTGAGGAGGATGCATGTCTCCAGCTGATAGCCGGGGAGCTGAAAACCGCTCTTGCTGAAACAGACCACCTGATCTTTGTCGCAGAGAACACCGCAGGTCAGGGGAGCAATATGGGCTACCGTTTTGAACAGCTGGCCCGTATTGGAGAACTTCTCGGCAACGACGAGCGCTTCGGGGTCTGCCTGGACACCTGTCACACCTTTGCCGCAGGTTATGATCTGAAAACAGACGATGGATACGGAAAAACAATGAGCGAATTTGACCGGATTATCGGCTTCCGCTTTCTCAAGGGCATGCATCTCAACGATTCAAAAGGAGATATCAGCAGCCGTCTGGACCGGCACCAACCGCTCGGAAAAGGCACCCTGGGCCTGAATCCCTTCCGCAGAATCATGAATGACCCCCGCCTGGATGAGATCCCCCTGATCCTGGAAACTCCGGATAAGAGCAAAGAAATGTCTTTATGGAAAGCGGAGATCCAGCTGCTGCGCAGTATGGTCACATAACAAGCAACCGGATCAAGCGGGAAACAGTGATGCCATTTCATGGTTCGACAGATGGCCTGAAAATCATCAGCATATCTGCATTCACTATAGATCTGATTTTTCGTATTTTTCTACTTATTAACTATTTCATATATCAACAATTTCATGCATTAAGAATCACAAACTGCAAACAGGAGCAGCGAAAGTGGCCGGAAAGATGGCGAAACAGTATGATCCCTCACTGATTGAGGATACAATATATGCAGAATGGGAAAAATCCGGCGTCTTCCATGCAGAAGTCGATTCTGAAAAAGAGCCCTACAGCATCATGATCCCGCCCCCTAATGTGACCGGAGCACTGCACATGGGACACGGCCTCAACAACACCATCCAGGACATCCTGATCCGGTATCATAAAATGTGCGGATACAATACCCTCTGGATGCCAGGCACAGACCACGCCGGGATCGCCACCCAAAATGTGGTGGAACGCAAGCTGGCCAGAGAAGGCAAGGAGCGGCACGAGATAGGACGCGAAAGGTTTATTGAGGAAGTATGGAAATGGAAAGAAAAGCACGGCTCCACCATCATCCGCCAGCTGAAAAAGCTGGGCGCCTCCTGCGACTGGGAACGGGAGCGGTTCACTATGGACGAAGGACTCTCCAGAGCGGTCAAGGAGGTCTTCGTCTCTCTGCACGAAAAAGAGCTGATCTACAAAGGAGAATACATCATCAACTGGTGCCCGCGCTGCGGCACAGCCCTGGCTGAAGAAGAGGTGGAGCATCAGGACATAGCCGGAACCTTTACCCACATACGCTATCCCTTTGCAAACGGGAGAGGGGGAGTTATTGTCGCAACCACCCGTCCGGAGACAATGCTCGGCGATACGGCCGTGGCGGTCCATCCGAATGATGAGCGATATAAAGATAAAATCGGCAAAATGCTCAAACTCCCTCTTTCAAACAGAGAGATCCCTCTGATCGCTGACGAGCACGTGGACATGAATTTTGGAACCGGAGCGGTCAAAGTAACCCCGGCTCATGACCCCAATGACTTTGAGATAGGCAACCGCCAGGGTCTGCCGCGGATCAAGGTGATGCGCGAAGATGGAACGATGAATGAAAATGCTCCGGAAAAATACCATGGCATGGACCGTTTTGAATGCCGTAAAAATGTTGTAGAAGACCTCAAAGCTGCGGCTGTTCTCATCAAGCAGGAGGCGCATCAGCACTCAGTCGGACACTGCTATCGCTGCGACACGGTGGTGGAACCCTACCTTTCCAGGCAATGGTTCGTAAAAATGGGGCCTCTGGCCGAACCTGCAATCAAAGCTGTGGATGAGGGAAAAATCACCTTCTACACAGAACGATGGAAAAAAGTCTATCTCAACTGGATGAACAACATCCGGGACTGGTGCATCTCCAGACAGATCTGGTGGGGGCATCAGATTCCGGCCTGGTACGCGGTCAGCGAAACCGATGGAGCAATCATCAACGAAACCCCCTTCTTTGTGGCACGCACTGAAGAGAAAGCGCGCAAAGAGGCTGAAGAGAAATATGGTAAAGACGTTATCCTCAAACAGGATCCCGACGTGCTGGACACGTGGTTTTCCTCCTGGCTCTGGCCCTTCTCCACCCTTGGCTGGCCGGATAATAACGCGGATCTGGCCCACTTCTACCCCACCTCTGTTTTGAGTACAGACATGGGGATCATCTTCTTCTGGGTGGCCCGAATGATCATGGCCGGCTATTTCTGCATGGGCGAAATCCCTTTTACGGATGTGTACATTCATGGCACTGTGATGGATGACAAAGGCCGCAAGATGAGCAAATCCCTGGGGAATGGCATTGATCCGCTTGAAGTGATCAAGGAGTACGGGGCTGATGCGCTCCGCTACACCATGATCGCCATCACGCCCCAGGGGCAGAATACCCTGCTCTCCATAGATAAATTCCAGATCGGTTCCCGTTTCGCCAACAAAATGTGGAACGCCTCCAGGTATATCCTGATGAACATGGAAGGGAAGGAGATGCAGGATATAAAGAAGCTGAACCTGGAATTCGAAGACCGCTGGATCATAAGCAGTCTGCAGAAGACCGCGCAGCAGGTGAGGGAAAACATGGCCTCCTACCGTTTGAATGACGTTGCCAGAGGTCTGGCCCATTTCTTCCGCGATGACTTCTGTGACTGGTATATTGAATTCTCCAAAAAAAAACTCTACGGAGACAATATAGAAAAGAAGCAGATTGCTGTCTCCGTGCTGGGCCATGTGCTCAAGCAATCCCTCAAGTTGCTGCATCCGATCATGCCCTTTATTACTGAGGAAATCTACCAGAAACTTCCGAACACAAACAAGAGCATCATACTTACGCACTACCCGCTTTGTGACAAACAACTGATAGATGAAGCAGCCGAAGAATCCATGCTCCTCCTTCAGCAACTCATTTCCGGTATCCGCAATGTCCGGGCGGAAATGCGCGTTCCCCCGGGAAAGAAGTGCTCTTTGACCATCAAAACCGATGACCCGGCAACTCAGGCGCTGTTCAAAGAGATGGGACCGCAGCTGGAGTCACTGGCAAAAATCGAATCCGTAGAATACACTACAGATGAAAAAAAACCAGCATTTGCCGCCACCGGCGTTGGAAAAGGATACGAATTCTTCATCCCGCTTGAAGGACTGATTGATATGGATGCCGAAAAGGCGAGGCTTGAAAAAGAACTCAGCAAACTTGAGGGAGACCTGAAACGGACCCTGGATAAACTCTCCAGCAGTACCTTTACAGATAAAGCGCCGGAAGCTGTCGTTGCCAGAGAAAAAGAAAAAGCAGCGTATTGCGAAGAAAAAATTGAAAAACTGAAGGCCAATCTGGATACCCTCAGCTGATTTCTACATAAATGCAAGGAGCGGTAGACGATGCACAAAAACAGAACCATCCCCTATTCAGAATTTCGAAAAGTCGGCATGAAACTGCTGCTGGACAACAGCTCCAGCCTGGGGATCATTATGGGGGCGCTCTTTGGCTCTCTCCATGTAGTGTTTCTCATCGATCTCCTCATCTGGATAGCCATTATTGCGGCAGAAATTTTCGGCACAGTCGGGGAACTCACCAGAGCCGGCTCGGCCTGGATGACAATCCCATTCTCCAGCGGACAGGGCCTCGGAGAACTGCTCCTCCTGCCCCTGAAAATACTCCCCTTGCTCTGGAGGCTGGAACTCTTCCTCTCCATCCTCTTCTGCATCGCCGCGGTCCCTCTACGCCGTACTTATGCGATGCAGGTAGAAAAAGCACGCGGCTGGAAAGGGGGGACTCTCTTGCTTCGCAGGTTCCCGTCCATCCTTTTCGCAATTGTCTTCTTCAGCCTCTTCCTCATCCTGGCCCTCCCGAAATTCACCGGAGATGCAAATAGCCCGGCATACCTCATCCCGCTCCCGTCCGAAGAAAGCGCCCTGCTCGCCCTTCTGGCCATCGCAAGCTACTCCGCTATCACAACTTTAGTCCTCACCTTTATCTGGGAGTGGGGTATTTTTCAGGGGATGCTCCTTCTGCACCGGTTGATGGTATTCGGCCCCAACAAAGTCACAATACACGACATCTATTCAAAATTTGCAGACAGAGATGAAATACTATGAAAAAAACAGCGGCCCTGCTCACCGCGCTCCTGCTATCTGCTCCACTTTTTTCCACGGCTGAAGCCAGGACAACAGCATTCCACCGCTTCCTGATCACCCTGAACAGCATGCACTATCCTCGAGTATGCACCGGCACAGTCCTCAAGATTATTCCCGGCGGATACCGTAAAGGCCGTCTTCGACTTGACCTTCTCAAAATTAAAATTCTCACTCCGGTTAAACCACGCAATAAGACGGGCATTGTCCACTTCATATTTCGTCGCAGGAATTTCGAGTTCATCAAAAGAAATGAGCAGTACCTTTTCTTCGCCACCCGTGCCAGCAGACTCTCCTACATCGACCCACCCCACAAAATAACAGGACCGCAGCTGATCGTTGACCAGAGCCGTTACCCCCTGAAGACAGCACTCCACTGGGCAACACAGGGGCACAGCCGGGACCAGAAAAATTTTCTGAAGCAACACAAACGATTCATTGCCATAAAACGGACCAGAGACAGAAAGGCGGCATTCCGTCTGCGGATACTTCGCAAAGAGGCACTGCTCCTCTATAAAATCCATCATCCCGCCTCCCTCAAAGAAAAAGTCTCTCTGCTTCTCGAGCTGGGGCAGACCCGGGTACGGTTGGCGGAATACAACAAAGCACAAAACACATTCTATTTCGTTAAACAGGAATACAGAGTGGCCCCGATTGTGGAACTGCTCGCCAGCAGAGGAGCTGCTCTCGCCACTTTTTACAAAAAAAACAGAACGCAGGCTATCCGGGAATTTAAAAAACTGCTGCAACACCCGGCCGGGAAAAACGGGTATAGAGCAGTGCTGCATCTCGACCTGGGGCGGCTATATGAAACAGCAGGGAAAACATCTCAGGCGATCACTCAATATAACAAAGCGGCCACCCTCTATCCAGAACGGCATAAAGAACGTTCCTTTGCGTACTTCAACCTGGGCGAACTCCACAGAAAGCAGAGACAGTATAAAAGCGCGCTCTCCTGTTACAAACAGGCGTATTCCATTTTTAACAATCATCTTGACACTGCTTTCCGCAAGGGCAACACCCATTTCCCCGCCTGGTACTTCGTTATGAAGCAACGCATCATCAAAAGAGGAAAATAAACTGGACAAATTCAAACTCCACTCCAGCTTTACACCATCAGGAGATCAGCCTGAAGCAATCCATCAGCTTACAGAGGGACTCCTGAAAGGGCTGAATAAGCAAACCTTACTGGGGGTAACCGGTTCTGGAAAAACCTTCGCCATTGCCAATGTTATAGAAAAGCTGCAACAGCCCGCCCTTATCCTCACCCACAACAAGACACTTGCCGCCCAGCTGTATCGGGAATTCAAAGCTTTCTTTCCGGCAAATGCCGTTGAATACTTCGTATCGTATTATGACTATTATCAGCCGGAAGCGTATGTGGCTGCATCAGACACGTATATTGAAAAAGATGCATCGATCAACGATGAAATCGACCTGATGCGGCTGTCTGCCACCAGCTCCCTGATGGCACGCAGGGATGTAATCATCGTATCCAGTGTCTCCTGCATCTATGGTCTGGGCAGTCCGGAAGAATACAAAGGGCAGATCCTTTCTCTGCGAAGAGGACAACAGATAGGCAGGGATACTGTCATCCGCCATCTGGTCCAGATCCTCTATGAGCGAAGTGACACGGACTTTGCCCGCAGCACCTTTCGTGTCAGAGGAGATGTTGTGGACATATCCCCCTCTTACGCAAGAAATACAATCCGCGTGGAATTCTTTGGCAATGAGGTCGACAGCATCCGGATGCTGGACAGAATGTCCAACCGTACCCTGGAAGAAATGGACAATGTAGCCATTTATCCAGCCAAACACTTTCTGACAACAGCAGTCAAACTGAAAGCAGCACTCACACGAATTGAGAATGAACTCCAGGAGCGGGTGAACACTCTCAAGAAGTCCGGCCATGATATTGAAGCACACCGCATAGAACAGCGCACCCGCTTTGACATGGAAATGCTTCAGGAGATCGGCTACTGTAAAGGCATTGAAAACTACTCCAGACACCTCTCAAATCGACACGTCGGCGACAGACCGGCGGTGCTTCTGGATTATTTTCCTGAAGATTTTCTCCTGTTTGTTGACGAATCCCACGTGACCCTGCCCCAGGTAAAGGGAATGTATAGAGGCGACCGGGCCAGAAAAGAAAACCTCGTCGACTTCGGGTTCCGCCTCCCCTCTGCTCTGGACAATAGACCGCTTTACTTCGAAGAATTTGAAGCCCTGACCCCAAAAGCGGTATATGTATCCGCAACACCGGGTCAATACGAACAGGAAAACTCCAGAGCAACCGTTGAATTGATCATTCGCCCCACCGGTCTGGTAGATCCCCCTGTAGAGATCAAAGCCGCTACCGGACAGATAGATGATTTGCTTGAGCAGATCCGCAAAACAAACGAACTCGGCTATCGGACATTAGTCACAACTTTGACCAAAAAGATGTCCGAAGATCTTGCGGACTTCCTCGCGGAAAACGGTCTGCGAGTGCGGTATCTGCACTCCGAAATTGAGACCATTGAACGGGTGGAACTGCTCCACGAACTGCGTTCAGGAGAATATGATGTTCTTGTGGGCATAAATCTGCTCAGGGAGGGGCTGGACCTTCCTGAGGTGGGGCTGGTGGCCATTCTGGATGCGGATAAGATCGGCTTTCTCCGCTCCACACCTGCCCTCATTCAGACCGCTGGACGGGCAGCCCGCAATGTCGACGGTAGAGTGATAATGTACGCGGATCGACTCTCAGACGCTATGAACGTTGCCCTTAACGAGATGGAACGTCGCCGCAAAAAACAGCTCAAATACAACAAAGATCACGGCATCACACCAAAATCCGTGAAAAAAGATCTTGGGCGCATTCTGGAACGAAAATACAGCAAAAAGAGACCCAGGGAAGATCTTAAAAAACTTGCGGCCCAATACGACCTCAAAGTCATGGATCAGAAAGACGATTACATCCGCCTTCTGGAAGAAAAAATGCACTCCTTTGCTTCAAATCTTGAATTTGAGGAAGCAGCCAGAATCCGGGACGAAATCAGAAAACTCAACAAAGAAAAGCAATGAAACCGCTCAAAGATTTTATCGATCCCAGAACTCTAGAAACCCTTATCCTTAGTGCCCTGGCCGAAGATGTCCGCCACGGTGACGCAACTGTTGAGGCGACTATTCCTCAGGAGTCCTGGTCCACCTCCCATCTGGTAGCAAAGGAGGAAGGGGTTGTTGCAGGCCTTGAGGTCTTTTGCCTTGTTTTTACCCGGCTCAACAGAGAGACTCAATGCACTTTACATATCCAGGACGGGCAGAGAGTACATCCGGGCGACAGAGTCGCCACTCTGACCGGCCCCTCCAGGGCCCTCCTCACAGGAGAGAGAACTGCCCTCAATTTTATCGGCCGCCTCTCCGGAATCGCCTCCATGGCCTCACGCTACGCAGCCCTGACAGAGGGGAAGAAACTGACCGTGATCGATACCCGCAAAACCACCCCTGGACTCAGACTGCTGGAAAAATACGCAGTCCAGGCCGGTGGCTGCGGTAACCACAGAATTGGATTGTTTGATATGATCATGCTCAAAGAAAACCATATACGGACCGCGGGTAGCATCAAAGACGCGGTGGCGCTCTGCAGGAGCAAAAAACCGGGGATCCCGGTAGAAGTGGAAACGACAAATTGTGATGAAGTCCGTGAAGCCGTCGAAGCCGGGGCGGATCGCATCATGTTCGATAATATGGATAACGAAACTATCACTGAAGCCCTGAAAATTGTGGCCGGCAGATCTGAAACCGAGGCATCCGGCAACATGAACACGGCCAGAATTCAGGAGCTGGCTGATTCAGGGCTGGACTTCATCTCTGTAGGGGCACTCACCCATTCGGTACGGAGTCTGGATCTCTCGCTGCTCTTTGAGCATAACAGAAGCTAAGAAACAATCCGCAGGAGGGCCGCCAGACTCAAAGGGGAGAGTAAGGTACTGAGCAGCACTGCCGGAGCGATAACCTCCCGCTCCAGCGGATACTCCTCAGCAAGCGCAAAAGGGGTCAGAGCCAGCGGCATCCCCGCCTCCAGCACAGAGACCCGAAAGTTGACCCCGGGACTGAGAAGTACCATCGCCAGCAGAAACAGGCCAGGCACCAGCACCAGCCTGATCACTGTCATCCCGAGGATATGCGGTATCCAGGCCCTCCAGCTGTATTTCCGGTACAGAAAGACCCCCAGAGCAAAGAGAACCACAGGTGTAGCACTCCTGTACAGGAGGTCAATGGGTTTACTGATAAACTCCGGCAGCTGTACTCCGGTAATCAGAATCAGCAGACCGACTGCTACAGAGATAAGCAGTGGATTGCTGATAATTTTGTTCACGATTGTCTTTTTACAGGTCAGATGCCCTTTACTGTGCTCCAGATGAGCGATTCCCAGAGTAAAAAGGAGGATGTTATACATGGAGATATGCATGCTGATCATCCCCTCTGAGCCAGGAATCATCGCGCTAATATAGGGATAACCGAGGTACCCGATATTGCCAAAAAAAGCCCCGATGATGTACGTATTAGCCAGCTGTTTTCTGTCCCGGAGACCCCGGGTCAGCAGAAAAGCAGTGAAGAAAACAAGCAGAAGAAGAACAATATTGAGTCCAATCACCGGCAGATCAAGAATCTGTGACTTATCCGCTTTGATGAAGGAGTGTACAATCACAGCCGGAAAAGCAACATAGAGCCCAAATCGATTAAGGATCGTTACCCACATGCTGTCCGCAATCCGGAACGCCCGGAAGAGCACCCCCAGGAGCACAATCAACAGCAGAGGGAGCAGTGCGGTCAAAACGACAGCCATGAGGACCTCCTTAATTCCAGCTATCAGAAAAAAGATAGCCTCGCAAGGGAGCCGGAAACAACCTCAACTCACCATTTATAAGAACCACCACCCTTCACACTTTTCTCAGCTCAGGCGGGTCTCCGGCCTCCCCCTGCATGGCTGTACTAAAACTGCCGGGCGCTTGCTCTTTCATCCGCCGAATAGGCGATCATATACTCACTTTTTTCGTACTCAAAAAAATCATCGCTTGCAAAGAACCTTTCCAGCTCCTTTTTAGCAGCCTCTTTATCTTCCGACGCGTGGACAACATTACACTGTACGCTCATCGCAAAATCCCCCCTGATTGTCCCTGGAGCAGCTTCCCGGGCATTTGTCAGCCCGCATAAATTGCGGACTGTTTTAACAGCATCTTTTCCTTCCCAGCACTGCACAATAATCGGGGATGACTTCATAAAAGAAGACAATTCCGGAAAAAAAGGTTCATCCATAATATGGGAGTAGTGCTGCTCCAGCAGCGCTTCACTGAGGTGCGTCATCTTCATTCCGGCGAGTTTCAAACCCTTGCGTTCAAAGCGGGAAGTCACCTCACCGACCAGCCCCCTCTGGATTGTGTCCGGCTTCAACAAAACCAGTGTCCTCTGCATATGAAATCCTCCTGATTAACTTCCAGAAGCAATAGTGTAGCGACTTTATAGCGAAAAAACGAGTGTTTTTTTACGACTTACTGATTTTGAAGATAAATGCTCCCGCCTCTTCTTCCCGATAGCCCGCTGTCGCTGGCGTGAACACCCTGGTATAGATTCGGATGGTGGACAATGAAAAAAGTAGAAAAGTTGTCGATGAATAATTAACCTTTTTATAAGTTTAAAATTATAAACCAACCGGAAACAGGCTTAATGATGAAATTGGCACCAATAGTTCTCTTTGTTTATAACAGGGTTCAGCATGCAAGGAAGACTCTTAATGCTGTGCAGAAAAATTATTTAGCATCTGAGAGTGATCTTTTCATTTTTTCTGATGGTCCGAGGGGAGATGGCGATCAAAAGGCCGTCAATAATATCAGAAATTTAATTAAGGAAATAAACGGTTTTAATAGCGTTACTATTATTGAAAGGAATAACAATCTGGGACTTGCACGATCAATAATCAGCGGAGTGTCTGAAATTATTGAGAAATATGGAAGAGCTATTGTTATAGAAGATGATATCGTGACCTCACCCGGGTTTTTGACATTTATCAATGATGCTCTGAATAAATACGAAGATAAGAAGCATATTTTTTCGATAACTGGTATAAATTTTATAAAGATTCCCGAATCATATAAACAAAATACGTATCTTTTCTACAGATGTTCTTCCTGGGGATGGGCAACCTGGGAGGATAGATGGAGTTGTGTGGATTGGACGGTGAGTGATTATCGTGATTTTGAAGCAGATAAAGAAGCTCAGAAAAAATTTAACAGAGGGGGAAGAGATCTTTCTTTAATGCTTCGTGATCAAATGACCGGGGAGATCGACTCCTGGGCGATCCGGTGGGCATACTCTCATTATAAAAACGATGCATATTGTTTATATCCAGCTGTCAGCCTGGTGAGCAACATTGGTTTTGATAATAGCGGGGAGAATTGTATTTTTTCATTCTCTAAATATAAGACCAATACTGAGAAGAGCTGTTCAGTAGATCTTCCAGAAAAAATTCATTTAGATGCGAGTATTGTAAGACGTTTTCAGTGGTATATATGGAAGAAATTTTCCCCACAATTATTTCTGGAAAAAATCCTTGGGACAAAAGGCCGTCACTGGCTGAAACGATTTTTTAAAAGGAATAGAAACTTTAGAGAATAATTTATTCTTTGTTTTTGCATCGGCTAAAAAAAGTTATCTTAAATAATTCCAGGATAAGTAGACCTTCAAAAGATATACTGGTCAGAAATAGTGAATCTCGACTTATACAACCCGGGGGAGGCTCTTTTTTCCGCCATATGAAGGAAACAATAGAAATGAGAGAGTAGAAGGGATTAAGTTTTTCATGAAGAGCCTCTGGGAACGAGGCCTCTGAAAAACCCGCGCAAGCTGCTCCATAAACCGGGAACAGGACTCTCAAGAAAACCAGCAACTACGGCGGCCATCTCAATTGTCCTCAGGTATCCAAAAGATTTATGGGCATTTTTTATCCCCCGGTAGCTGTAGTCATTACACACTGTACGATCCACCGGAACAACTCCTCTACTATTTGGGAGGCAGTCATCATTCAGGGTATAGTTAAATGCGATTCTATCTTCCAGATCAAAAAAATTCCACCAGGCGCCTGTAACAGCCTCAGGAACCACAGCCCGGATCTCCCCCTTCTCGGTCAGACTTCTGGAATGAGCCCGCTTCAATACAGAGGAAATGGCCAGCGGAGAGCCTATGGTCACGAAAACAGCCACCTGAAGCTCCGGCGAGGCGGAGAGAAGATCATAGGCGATGATACTACCCATAGAATGTGCGATAAGCAAAACAGAATCATCGCGATGATTCTCCAGCAACCTGCGCAGCTCCTGTTGGATACGGAGCCGCCCCTCCGAATTATTATAATAGAAATCCAGTTCAGGGAAGCGGCGCTTGATCAACAGATCCTCAAAACGGTATTTCCGCAGCGGGTCTCTGGAACTGACCAGAGACCAGGCCATCACTTTTTCCAGCACCGTCAGGGCACGCTTTTTCAACCGACGGCTCCTCTCTGGAGATCCACCCCCCTCAGCATGAACATAGGGCTCGAGTAAAAGCAGCGAATCTTCCGGGTCAGCTACATTATCACTTTTTGGACACGAATAGATATGGTGGGCCCAATAACTCATCTCAAAGGGCAAGGACAGCCGGCTTTTGTTAATCCGCTCCAGGCCCTCACTCAGAGCAGCCTTCCACCACTCAGCAAGAAGCCTCTTCTCCGGCTTATTGGCCAGGCCATGAATCCCGATGATCACCCGTTTCATACAGACTCCATTGGAATTTTTCAGCCATCCGGCAGCATGAATTCGCTATATTTCAAAAAGACACTTACATAACAGCATGTTTCCTGTTACCGCCTGTTGATACCCTTTTATTGCATGGCTATCCAAGCAGACAGGGCAGCAATACCCTCTGTCATGTAAATATACCTATATGGACAGGAAAGAGAATACATGAGCACGATACGCCGAGACCCGAGCAGCATCCATGTTGTCATCACCGGAATGGGCACTATCAACCCAATCGCATACAATGTTCCTCAATTCTGGGATAATCTCCTCAAAGGGGAATCCGGTATCCGTATCTGCCAGCACACAGATATCAAAAACAGCCCCGTAAAAATTGGAGGTGAGGTCGATTATCCGGAAAATATCACTGAGTATGTACCCAGGAAAATGATGCGCCGCCTGCAGCGGTTTATCATCTTCGGGCACGTAGCCGCCACCCAGGCGATTCAGGACTCCGGGATCACCCGGGAGATGGTTGACAATGACCCTTCCCGCTTCGGAGTCATCATCGGCACCGGAGACGCAGGCCAGATGGGCCATTTTGAAGCGTGCCGGAAAATTGATGAGTTCGGGATGGAGAGTGTCTCTCCCTTCTATGTGGTGGGCGTCATTCCCAACACCCCCTCTGGTTACTTCGCCAGAGAATTCAACTTTCAAGGCCCCAACTTTTCCGTCAACTCAGCCTGCGCCACCAGCAACCACGCCTTTGGAACAGCGACTATGATGATCAAAATGGGCCTCACTGATGTAATGATCGCAGGAGGTACCGAATCTGTACTCAATGAAGCCGGTCTCGCCGGATTCAACATCATCTACGCCCTTTCCCGCCGCAACGATGACCCGGCAACAGCGAGCCGTCCCTTTGACAAAGATCGGGATGGCTTCATCCTCGCGGAAGGTGCCGGCTGCCTCTGTCTGGAAGAGCTGGAGCACGCTAAAGCCCGGGGTGCAAAAATCTACGGCGAACTCAAAGGATTCGGGTTCAGCTGTGACGCCTATGACCTGGTGGCCCCGCATCCGGACGGCCGCGGCGCCGCTGCCGCCATGGAAGCAGCCATCGCGGATGCCGGCATCAATCTCGAAGATATCGACCTGATCAACGCCCACGGCACCTCCACCCCGCTGGGCGATAAAACCGAAGCAGCTACTATTAATCGTGTCTTTGGAGAAGAACTCAGCAAAAAAATCCCGGTACATAGTACCAAATCCATTCTGGGGCACATGGTCGGCGCAGGAGGAGGCACAGAAGCTATCGCAGCGCTGCAGGCGATCAACCAGGGGGTCATCCACCCCTCCATCAATGTCTTTGAGCAGGACCCGGAAATCAAGCTCTCGATTGTGGCCAATAAGCCGCAGGAAAAAGAGGTCAGCCATGTACTTTCCAACAGTTTCGGGTTTGGGGGGCAGAATTCTACAATCATAATCAGCAAATTTAAAGACTGAACACGGGCATAGCAGATTGAGAAAACATATAGAGACAGCTTTTTCCCGCCTTCGGCGGGAATGACAATAAGGGGCCGTCGTCTTTCACACCACCCTGAGTTGCAGCCCACCATAAACAGAATGCTGTTTCAGGCTGACAGCGCTGCCGCGGTTGTTACCAGCCGGCTATCCGCATAGACCGCCACCTCAGTATGCCAGCCGGCAGCAAATCCGGCCCCAAGCCCACGAGTCAGCTCGAGCACAAACCGGTCTGCAGTGGCCTGGACAAGCCGCGCCCCATCAAAGAAAAAGCGCTTCTGCACCAGTGGATAGAGCAGCTTGTAGAACGACTCCTTGGCGGAAAAAAGAGCGATCCGGGCGACACCAGACTCCAGGTTTGCTGTCTCCAGAACAGAGAGCTCCTCAGAGGGGCAGAGAAGCTCAAAAGCGCTGTCACCGATTTTACGGTCAGCTTTTTCAATATCAACCCCCAGAGAACGACAGACCGCCTGCTCCGCTACAGCCGCTGCGTACGTATTATTCGTATGCGCAATTGAACCAACAACTTCTCCGGGCCAGAGCGGCTCCCGCCATTTACCCATCAGTATAGGGACAGAAGGGATACCCGCCTCTTTGAACGCTTTCCGTGAAAGATAACGCCCCATGGCAAACTCCTTCTGCCGCTTGGTACACAGACCGTGAATGAGTTTCTCCTCTTCCCGGGTAAGAGAGCTGGTACAGCAGCGATCATAGGGAGAAACCAGACAGCAGGCCCCTCTATCTTTGAAAAAAAGAGCAACCCGATCAATGCTGAAGTTGTTGAGACGCATCAGGCGGGAATCAACCTCGTGACCCGGGAAAGCCCATCCCAGACCTCTTCTGCCAGCTCTTCCTCAAAGGAAAGGGCCAACCGGAAGCCTCCTTTGCCCTGCGAACAGCGGACAGCTCTCCCGATGAGTTGCAGCGGACGCGACTCCTGCCCCAGAATATCGGATATCTTCAGCTTAAAGGCATCCTGAAACGCCTCTCTATTGATCTGCAGATCACACTCCAGCAAAATCCCACCGGAACTGATATTGACAACTCTGGCCTTCAGATTCATAAGCGATCGCCTGTGTTCGATCTCAATCCGCCGCTCATCAAGAGGACGGAAGCGGCGATATCGCCGCTTGTCCACATACAGCATGTCAGATAGATCCTGTGCATTCAGATCATCCGCTATATAATTCTTCGCCTGCGCGTTCGACGCATCGAGACCGCCATCAGCCACTTCAACACGCGTTTCATAGCTGTTCCTGGCCCTGAGGGGATCCTCCAATTTTGAGGGGCCCCTGCAGTTCTCATCCTTCAGAGTTACAGAATAATCCTTCCGACAATCACTGTTCTGTGGCATACGACCCCTCCCTGTCTCTTCTGCCTGCAACTCCCTATCAATATGCGCTTATTTTTATACAACTATAGCATACATGATAAAGCTCGACAAGTAATTTTTACAAAATCGTGAGTGTCTTCCGGAACAGGAATATAGGAATAAATCACTATATGTTCAAAAAAATTTGTTACAATGCTTCGCTAAGAAAAACGACTTCCGCGATAGAGGTGCAGCAGACCTGCCCCCCACAGAGCACCTGAGAATGCACTGTCCCGAAATACCCGTCGTACTGCAGCTTCCTGACGATAATCCAGGCCTCTTTATCCGGCAGAAGCGGCGTGACAAAATAGGCGCCCAGCAGTTTAGTGGCCCGGACAGGTACCGGAGAGGCATCCATCGGGATATCCGCATCCTCCCTCCCCAGAAAATGGGTAAGACAGAGGCCAAGCTGCCCGCTCATCTCCACCTGCAGACAGCCGGGGTAGACCGGAAAATCCGGAAAATGCCCTTTGAATACCGGATCAGCCCGATCAATGTACCGGCTGCCGAAGATCACCTCAGTATCTTCACTTCGATAAAGGCCATGCAATGCATCAATAAGGAGAAAGGGGTCCCGATGCGGGATCACCCTTTTTATGGCTTCCTGTCCAAAGGAAAGCGCCGTGAAACCGGACTCCCCGACCAGGGAGTCCATCTCCAGCAGCGGCTTTTTCCTGGAGCTTCTGAGCAGCCGATCATAATCCATGCTTACGCCTGCTTCATCCTTCTGGCAACAACTTCCTCAAGAATATTGAGGGTATCGTCCATATCCTCCCTGGTCAGCTGAGAGGAGGCAGAGATCCGGAAACGACGGGCGTGCGCCGGAACAGCCGGAAAATCCACAGGCTGGAGGAACAGCCCCTTAAGCTGCATCTCAGTCGCCATCTCGAAAAGCGCCTTCCCGTCAGATCCGATGATGATCGGGATAACCTGGGATTCACAATCCCCGATATCCAGACCAAGGTCCAGAATACCCTTTTTCAGATAAGCCGTATTCTCCCAGAGCCTATCACGGAGGGAAGAATCGCGGGAGGCGACCTCCAGCCCCTTCATCAGCCCGGCAATGATTGCTGGAGCAGGCGCACAGGAAAAATTATACGGAGAAGCGTAGCCCTTGAGGTAGCGGATAATATTGTGATTAGAACAGATAAAACCGCCGACACCACCGAAGGACTTTGAGAAGGTCCCGTAGGTGACGCCGATCCGGTCCTCCAGTCCGAAATGCTCAGCTACACCGCGACCGTTCTCACCAAACATAAGGGTGGAATGCGCTTCATCGATATATAGACCGACCTGCGGGTGGTTATCCAGTACCTCACAGATCTCAGGGAGCTTAACCAGATCTCCATCCATGGAGTAAACACCCTCAACAGCGAGGAGGGTGCGTTTACCCTTATTCTTCTCCAGAATCTGAGCCAGATGCTCAACTTTGTTGTGCTCAAAAAACAGCATCCTGGCGCCAGAAAGAGTGCCTCCATCCACCAGACTTTTATGACACTTCTCATCCATAACCAACAGATCGCCCTTACGGAGCAGGCCCTGAAGCGCCCCCACATTCCCGCCCAGTCCGCTGGAAAAGAGAAGACAGTCCTCTTTCTTCTTAAACTCAGCGAGCTGTTGCGCGAATTCTATATGCAGGTCAAAGGTCCCGGAAAGCAGAGGGGCGCCGGAAGCGCCCAAACCGTACTTCTTGAGCCCTTTGACAGCAGCCTCAATCACCTCCGGATGCGTAGAAAGACCAAGATAGTTGTACGAGGTCAGGTTGATAACCTTGTGCCTCTGGCCGTCGAGATTGCTCAGCACTTCTGTTCGAACGCGGGGGGCGTCGAGCAGCTTCTGCATGAAAAAGCTGTAGCCGGCCTGGACCCGTTCATCATCCATCCATTCTTCAAAATCGGAAGGAGGATCAAGGACGCTGGCACTGTCGTTGAAGAAAAAATCCGCGAAACTGTAATTGAGGGCGTTTTTCATAATCTAGTTCAGGTGCTCCATAAATTTGTCAGCGAGTTCATTGATGGTAGCAATCTCAGCAAGCTCGGCACGGGGGATCTTGATCTTGAGTTCACGCATGGAAGTGGAGACAACTTCGATGATATCAAGGCTGTTCGCCCCGAACTCTTTCATCGGCCTGTCGTTGTCCAGTTCAGACTCTTCGATATCCTCAAGATTATCCAGGATATTTTCTTTGATTACTTCGACGACTTCTTCTTTAGTCATTGCAATCCTCCAACTGTTTCCTTATTTTTCTTTTCCTGATAAGCCTGATACCGCATCATCAGATTGTCCTGGAACGCCATCCCCTTGTCAATCGTCACCACCTGACCGTTCATCGCGTCCATGAAACCGGAACAAATGGCGAAAACAGACTTGCCGCACTCTTCCGGAATCAGGATCATCTCCTCAGTTGCACCAGACTTACGTATAAACTCAAAGAACTCCTCACCGAAAATCAGCGAAAAGGACTCTGTTTTAACCGAACCGAACCGGATCACATTCACCCGGCACCCCTCTCCAAAGAGGTGGATGGACATATAGCGGGCGAAATGCTCCATAAGCGCCTTGGAGGCAGCCACGAAATCATACCCCTGATAGAAATGGGAGGGGCCGTCACTGGAAATCCCCAGAATATGGCGGGGATAGCCGCCAAAGATCCGGTTGATCTTACGGGTGTATTCGATCATCGGCCAGGTGCTGTACTCCAGGGTCTTGAACAGAGATCGTTTTTTATAATCATCCAGAGTCACCGTCCGCTGAGCAAAACCGACATTGCTGATAAAATAGTCGATCCGCTCCTCTCTCTCTTTGATTTGCTCCAGTAAAGCGTCCGTATCTTCATCCACAGAGACATCCGCCTGAATCAGCGTTGGCTCCGGCGCACCGACAGCCTTGAATTTATCAAACAGCAGGGTGAAATCATCAGCACCCCATTTATAGGTGAGATAGCATCGGGCACCAGCCTGACCAAAATTAAGGGCCGAGGCCAGCCCGATCCCCTTAGTCCCGCCCGTAATAAGAACAGAGCGTCCTGAAAAATCAATTTGTATCATAATTCAACAAAACTCCATTCTCCGCAACCCTCGTCCGGATGCATAGTATTCCTGAATAACAATTCAAAATGAAGCGGTCTTATAAAACTGCTTAAAACCCGGGCCAGAAGCAACAGAATTTTGTTTCCTGTAACACGCGCAAAATTTCCATTTTTTCTTGATCCGGCAGAGAGCTCCGCTCCGCCCCTTCTCCAGCAATCAGCCCTGAATAATAATCAATCAAAATCCCTGATAATTATTATTTTATTCTTATAAGAATATAGAGTGGAAGACAGCGCAACACTTTCTGAGGAGATATGAAGTGGTAAAAATCTACGGCACAAACGAAGCATCCACCGGCGCTTTTCTGCTTGACAGGGGTACTATCGTGCACCAGCTCCCTGATGGGCATACATTCACATTCTCAGGTCATAACGTCATTTTCGGTGTGACGGAAATCCTTGTCGGATGGGAGGAAGACAAACCGCCCCACCGGCTGCTGGAAGTCCAGGCAGAAGAGAACAGCATCATCAAACCGGTCCCTGTAGCCAATCTGAAAAAACTGATCAAGCTCTTCCATATCGGCTTCAACATCAACCAGCAGCTGGCACGGCTGCTGGTTGAGATCAACCGCCGTCTGGAACATATGCTCTCTTCCCAGAGTGAAAAAGAGCGTCAGAGCCAGAAGTGCGCCCGCAATTACGCCATCATAGTGGAGCATATACACGAGGCGTTCAACAGACTCCGTTTCCCGGTCCTGAAAGAACTGTATGAAGAATTCTCCAATTCATTGACCTACCCCTTCGGCCAGGCCCTGAGACGGGTTCTTACCAAAGCGGTCATTGATCTGGCAGGAGGCGCCTTTGACAGCCTGCTCCGGGAATATCCGCAGGATGCAGTCATCTGCCGCCAGGGAGACTCCGGAGACACCCTCTTCATTCTACGGAGCGGAATGCTGGGCATCTATCTGGGAGAACTGGAAAAACCGGTCGCCACCATAACAACCTCAGGAGAAGTCATCGGAGAGATGTCTCTCCTGCTGAATGAACCGCGCACAGCCACAATGCGGGCAGAGACCCCGGTAAAACTGTCCGCCATTGCAAGGTCTGACCTGCAGCAGGTTGTTGAAGGGAAAGCGGATTTTTTTATTCAGCTTGGGGTCACCCTCAGCAAACGGATTGTTCAGGCGCTCTCTCTGCTGAAGCATCTCATTGCCGCCGCACCGGATCCGGAAGAGCAGGTTATGTCCTTCCATGACCCTCACCGGGATGCCTTCCGTACCCTGGAGCGCAGAATCAAGGAGATGCTACATGAGCACGATTTCCCGATCATGAAGACGCTTCAGGAAGAGTTGCGGAATATTAAAAGCTGACCCAATCGAGATCCATTGCTCAGCAAACAGCACGCAGGGAGACAGCTTCCCTTGTGAACCCAGGTCGGGCCGGAATATGTCAACATAGATGTCGCGTTATGCTGCTTTTTTCTTTCCTGCTGAAAGCTCAACCCTCTGGTTGGCTCCCCATATCCTGATTGTACCAACCCATCTTTCCGGATGCTTTTCGCA